>Ga0210396_10000056_pt1 | contig 225890 bp, 196 predicted proteins | sample IncBWH17OmetaG_FD_155466 | JGI IMG/M metagenome (GOLD analysis project Ga0210396, IMG submission 155466) | Forest soil microbial communities from Barre Woods Harvard Forest LTER site, Petersham, Massachusetts, United States - Inc-BW-H-17-O ... | reverse complement strand
GGGCGGTTGGGGCGGGTCCAGCTTAAGTCGACCGAGGTGTTGCATTCGCGGGGATACGAAGTGCAGCCGATTTATGGAGTTTATGGGAGAGGCAAGAGGGGGTATACGGCTGACGATATCGATGTCCTGGTGGTGCGCATCGGGCCGGTCGACGTTTATTATGTGCTGCCGATCGCGGCCGTGGCTCTGGCGAAGAACTTGCGGTTCTATCCGGACATTGAATGCAAATGCGCGCGGTGGGAGGGTTATCGGGAGGCCTGGCGGGTGATGGGAGTAGAGTAAACTGGTTTTGCTTTTTCGCGGAAGTTCCCACGTCTCGAAGCGCGAGACGTGGGGCACCCGCGGTAATTCATTCAGGAGTGGGGGATCCATGAGGAAGAAGATGCTTGCTCGGTTGGTGGTCGGATTGATGCTTGCTGGGGCTGCTTGGGGTCAGGCGGCGGGCGATGGGGTGGTCACGATCAATGGGGGTCGAAACACGATTTTGATGCGGGCTCCTTCGGACCCATTTGTGCCTGCGGTGACGGAGTCGCCGAAGCTGGTCAAGATTTATAGCAATCTGGGTACGGGTAGCCATGTGTACAACGCGATCGCTGGGGTTGGGATTCTGGGGCCGGATGCGGGGCAGCCGTGGCCGGAATCGGTGGGGTGCGGATTCCGGCCCAAGGCCGATCACATGGTGACGGAGATTCAGGTGGGCGCGACGTATGTGCAGGGCACGAATACGCTGGTGGTCAGTCTGAATGAGAACAACAAGGGGATCCCGGGGAAGGCGCTTCATACCTGGCGTTTTTCCAATCTGCCAACGTTTGGAAGCTGTTGCACGCTGCAGAGCGCGAAGTATGCCAAGGGGATTCCGGTGAAGAAGGGAAAATTGTATTGGGTGGTGCTGAGCCCGCAGCAGAAATTTAAAGATACTTATGACGTCTGGAATAATAACTTTGCGGGGACGCAGGGTACGTTCTCGAACAACATCGGATCGGGTTGGAATAGCAGCTATCAGGTGCTGGGGGCGTTTGGGGTATTTGGGAAGTGAGTTCGAGCGGCGGGTCAAGCTAGGTTTGGTTTGACCCTGACTCCTCTAACATGTTATAAAACTTGGTCTTGTGCCTGAGGCTCGGGAAGGTAGCATTTCCCTGCCTAGGGCACGATGAACATCCGACGCGGCCAAGCTCAGCATCCCTGTTCAAGTCTTGCAGTGGAAGCGTGTTCGGAACTCCGGCCATGCGCTTCCGCGCTCTTTGCGAGAGCGTGGGAGAATTGCGCGCCGGTTCGAGGACCTGAACCCGTAGTCATCCTTAATATAGTTCTCAATGAGTGGAGGATTTCCTATGCGCAACTGGCTGGCTGATCTTGTGTCCCGAAGTTGCCGTCTGGCGATGGCGGTGACGTCTTTTGTGGCAGTGGCGGCGTGTTCGGCTTTGGCCCAACCGGCTTCGGAAGCGGGTGGAGAGGCTGGCCTGAAGCTACCGGACCTTTCTTCGGTTTCGTTCCTGGGCATGGATGGGCACAGGCTGCTGATGATCGGAATCGTGTTCTGCATTGCGGGGCTGGGATTTGGGATGGCGATTTATATGCGGCTCAAGAATTTGCCGGTGCATCGGGCGATGCTGGAGATTTCCGAACTCATTTATGAGACTTGCAAGACTTACTTGATCACCCAAGGCAAGTTTTTGCTGCTGCTTTGGGTATTCATTGCGGTGGTGATTGTTCTGTATTTCGGCGTGCTTTCGCCAGTACCGGGAAAGCCGGTGACGACGACGCTGCCGATTATTCTCGTGTTCAGTCTGGTAGGAATGGCGGGTAGTTTCGGCGTGGCGTGGTTTGGCATCCGGGTGAATACGTTTGCCAACTCGCGTACAGCGTTTGCCGGGTTGCGGGGGAAACCTTATCCGATTTACGCGATTCCGCTACAGGCTGGGATGAGCATCGGAATGATGCTGATCAGCGTTGAATTGCTGATGATGCTTTTCATTTTGCTATTTGTACCCGGCGATTATGCCGGGCCATGCTTTATCGGGTTCGCCATTGGGGAATCTCTGGGGGCGGCGGCGCTTAGGATTGCGGGCGGGATTTTCACCAAGATTGCCGACATCGGGTCGGATCTGATGAAGATCGTTTTTAAGATCAAAGAGGATGACGCGCGGAATCCGGGCGTGATTGCGGATTGTACCGGGGATAACGCGGGCGACTCGGTTGGGCCATCGGCGGATGGATTTGAGACGTATGGCGTGACCGGCGTGGCTTTGATCACGTTTATTCTGCTGGGAGTGAAGAATCCGACGGTGCAGGTGCAGTTGCTGGTTTGGATTTTCGTGATGCGCATCATGATGCTGGTTTCGAGCGCGGCTGCGTACTTCCTGAATAGTGCTGTGGCTCGAGCGCGCTTTGCCGATGCGGATGTGATGAACTTCGAGACTCCGCTGACTTCGCTGGTTTGGGTTACTTCCGTGGTTTCGATCGTTCTGACCTACATTGTTTCGGCGGTGATTGTTCCTGACATTGGCGGCGACACGACGCAATGGTGGAAGCTGGCCACGATTATTTCTTGTGGCACGCTGGCGGGGGCTTTGATTCCCGAGCTGGTGAAAGTGTTTACATCGACCGAATCGCGGCATGTGCGGGAGATTGTGGCCTCGGCGGAAGAAGGTGGGGCGTCGCTCGGAATTCTGGCAGGCTTTGTGGCGGGAAATTTCTCGGGCTACTACTTGGGATTGTCGATGGTGTTTTTGATGTCGGTCGGCTATTACATGAGCACCATGGGCTTGGCGGCGGCGGCGACCATGATCGCGGCTCCGGTATTTGCGTTTGGGTTGGTTGCGTTTGGGTTCCTCGGGATGGGGCCGGTTACGATTGCGGTCGACTCTTATGGTCCGGTGACGGACAACGCGCAGTCAGTCTATGAACTGTCGCTGATCGAGCAGGTGCCGAACATCGCTGGCGAGCTCAAAAAGGATTACAACTTCGATGTGAACTTTGAGCGGGCGAAGCACATGTTGGAAGAGAATGATGGTGCGGGCAATACATTCAAAGCGACCGCGAAACCCGTGCTCATTGGCACGGCCGTGGTGGGTGCGACCACGATGACTTTCTCGATCATCATGGCGCTGACCAATGGGCTGACGCAGAATGTCGAGAAATTGTCCTTGCTGCATGCGCCGTTCTTACTGGGGCTGATCAGTGGGGGGGCGATTATCTATTGGTTCACGGGCGCTTCGACACAGGCGGTGAGCACGGGAGCGTACCGCGCGGTGGAGTTTATCAAGGCGAATATCAAGCTGGAAGGGGTTACGAAGGCTTCAGTGGCCGACAGCAAGAAGGTCGTGGAAATCTGCACGAAGTATGCGCAGAAGGGGATGTTGAACATCTTTATCGCGGTGTTCTTCGCGACGCTGTCGTTCGCCTTCATGGAGCCGTTCTTGTTCATCGGGTATCTGATCTCGATCGCGATATTCGGCTTGTATCAGGCAATTTTTATGGCCAATGCAGGTGGGGCCTGGGACAACGCCAAGAAGATCGTCGAGGTCGAATACAAGCAGAAAGGAACACCGCTGCACGATGCCACTGTGGTTGGCGACACGGTGGGCGATCCGTTCAAGGATACGTCGTCGGTGGCTTTGAACCCGGTGATCAAGTTCACCACTCTGTTCGGATTGCTGGCCGTGGAGTTAGCGGTGAAGTTGACGGAAACCAATGCGGGGCTTACGAATTTGCTGGCGGCGGTGTTCTTCGTGATCTCGTTCTTCTTCGTGTATCGGTCGTTTTACGGGATGCGGATTGGGACCGAGAGCGCGGCGGCCAAAGCTCACGGAGCCGGGCACTAGTCGGTTGTGCCGGACTCGTCCAGGGAAGGTCAAAACCCAGCGGCTCAAGCCGTTCTTGTTTTTGGCAGCTTAACGGTATGCCTGAAGGCATACCCTGATACGAATCTGGGTTTTCGCCGTCTCTGATGCCGCTGATGGAAAGAGCCCGAAGATCTTCACGATCCATCTTCTGGAGCGGTCCGCAACGTTGCGGCCAGTCCGGCCCCGACCAACGTGATCGCGCCCAGGTATGTAAATCCTGCAAGAAACGTCCCCGTTTGTTTGTTGAGATATCCGACGATGAGGGGGGCGAAGTAGGCTCCCAGATTGCCGATGGCGTTGACAAAGCCCATCGCCGAACCGACGATTGCCGGTGGCAGAGTCTCTGTTGGGATGGCCCAAAAGGCGCCCATCGGGCCGTAAGCGCCCACGCCGCTTAGGACTATGAGCGCGAAAGCGATCGAGAGCGAATGCGGGATCGTGGCAACGGCCAGCAGGATACAGCAACCTCCGAACAACATGGCTCCGGCGGCATGAAGACGGCGTTCATGCACTCGATCCGAATGGCGGGAGATGATCAGCAGGGAGACGGCGCCTGCAATGAATGGAATCGTGTAGAGAATTCCGGTTGAAAGACTACTGAGTTTCCTGAAGGTTCCCATCGCGCTAGGCAGCCAAAACAGCAGCCCCATCTGCCCGCTTACGAAACAAAAATAGACCGCTGCCAAAAGAAACACCTGCGGCTGAAAGAGCGCGCGAAGGTAGGGCACTCTTTCTGACCCTTCCAGGGCAGAAGATTCCTGGCGCAAGATTTCGACCAGAGGGCCGCGTTCGGCTTCGGGCAGCCAAGTCGCGTCGCGCGGGTGATCCTGAATGAATGCAAGCCAGATGGCAAGCCACAAGAACGGCAATGAACCCTCGGCGACCAGCATCACCCGCCAAGTCCAATGGTCCAGAATCCATCCTGAGGCCGGCGAGGAGACGATGAGGGCTCCGGGCAAACAGAGCAGCCAGAGGGCATTGGCACGGGCCCGTTCGGAGCGGGTAAACCAGTGAGAGAGCAATATCAACGTCGCGGGATAAACTCCGCTCTCGGCCACTCCCAGGAGCAACCGCATTAAGAGAAGTTCGTGATACGTACGAGCCAGGCCGCAGCCCACGGCAAAGATGGCCCACGCCACCAGGAGAATACTGATGAATTTCTTGGCGCTCCAATGTTTGGCCAGATGCCCGCCGGGAATCTGCAACACGAAATAGCCCCAGAAGAAAATGCCCGCGACCGTTCCTGCTTGTGGCGGATCCAAATGGAGGTCCCTGCTGATCCAAGGCAGGGCCAGGGATATGTTGGTTCGATCGATAAACGCGATCGTGTACATAATGAGGGCAACGGGGATGATACGAAGCCAGCGGATGGAGATTGGGGATGGATTGATTTTTGTTGCGGCATTCTTGCCTGGTGCGGCGATCATCAGGATAACGGAGCTCCCACGGTTGTCTTCCTCTTGCAGGCCGGACCAAAAATCCTGCCGATATTCAGTTGAAACAATGTGTGCTTGACCGGGCGGATGTTACGCTACCGCCGTCGCGGAGTCAATGTGGCGGGTGGGCGAGTGTTCGTGCTGCATGGAAGCTAATTCGCTTTCATCTTGTCTTTTACACTGCGCGCGAGCTTTTCGATCTCTTCGGCTTTTTTGACGACGTCTACGGAGAGAGTGTTTTCATTTGACTTGTCAACATATTGTTTCAATTCATTGGCAAGTTTGACTAGGTTGTCGCTATCACGCTGCAGCTGAGCCTGGCGCTCACGGTTCGCCTTTTTGGCCAAATCCTTTTCGATCTTGGCGCGTTCCGGGTTTTCGTGATCGTCGGGATCGATGGGCGTCAGGCGAGGGCCTTGGGAGGGACTCTGAATGGAGCTCTGAGTGAGCGACGGTTGTGACAAACCGAGCGTGATCAGTAGAAGCAAGACGATCAGCAGGAATGGTTTGAATCGCACAATTGCCTCGTTCGCAGGGAATAAGGAAATTATACGAGGTCGAGAGCACTGGGAAACTGTCTCGGGAGGTCAAGCAAGCAGGTTTAATTGGGCGACTTGAGCAGCTGAGAACGGGAGGACGGGCGGGACGCCCGTCCTCCGTCTTACTTAGTTGCTAAAGCGAGCTCATGTTGGCCAGGAACTCGCCGTTTGATTTGGCTTTGTTCAGCTTGTCGATGAGCAGTTCCATGGCTTCTACCGGTGACAGCGGATTCAGAACACGGCGCAGAACCCAGATTCGGGTCAGGTCTTCTTTCGGGATCAGCAGCTCTTCTTTACGTGTGCCCGAGCGCTGGATGTCGATGGCCGGAAAGGTGCGCTTGTCGACCAGTTTGCGGTCGAGGATGATTTCGGAATTGCCGGTGCCTTTGAATTCCTCGAAGATCACGTCGTCCATGCGGGAGCCGGTGTCGATCAGGGCCGTCGCGATAATGGTCAGCGATCCGCCTTCTTCAATGTTGCGGGCCGCACCGAAGAATCGCTTGGGGCGCTGCAGAGCGTTCGAGTCCACGCCGCCGGAGAGCACTTTGCCGCTGGGTGGAACGATCGTGTTGTAGGCGCGAGCGAGACGAGTGATTGAATCGAGCAAAATCACCACGTCGCGCTTGTGTTCAACCAGGCGCTTGGCCTTCTCGATTACCATTTCCGCGACTTGTACGTGGCGGGCAGCGGGTTCGTCGAAGGTCGAGGAAATGACTTCGCCTTTCACCGAGCGCTGCATGTCGGTGACTTCTTCCGGACGCTCATCGATCAGCAGAACCATCAAGACGACTTCGGGATGATTGGTCGTAATCGAATTGGCGACATTCTGCAGCAGCATCGTTTTGCCGGCGCGAGGTGGCGAGACAATCAAGCCGCGCTGTCCTTTGCCGAGGGGCGTCAGCAGATCCATGACGCGGGCGCTGACGTTTTCGCGAGTGGTCTCGAGCTTGATGCGCTCCTGCGGATAGAGCGGCGTCAGGTTGTCGAAGAGGATCTTGTTGCGTGCCTCGTCGGGCGACTCGAAGTTGACGGCTTCAATCTTTACCAGCGCGAAGTATTTTTCGCCTTCGTGCGGAGGACGAACCTGGCCGCTGATAGTGTCGCCGGTCTTGAGGTCGAACTTCCGGATCTGCGACGGGGAAACATAGATGTCGTCGGGGCCGGGTAAATAGTTGTAGTCGGGGGAGCGCAGGAAGCCGTAGCCGTCGGGCAGGATTTCGAGCACGCCTTCGGCAAAGATGTGGCCTTCTTTTTCGCTCTGGGCCTGAAGGATTTTGAAGATCAGGTCTTGCTTGCGCAGTCCGCTGGCGCCGGGCAGATCCAAGGATCGGGCGATCTTGGTCAGCTCTGTAATATTCTTTTCTTTCAATTCTGCGATGGTCATTATTCGATATCACCTGCGAAGGGAATTTTCAAAGGGGGGTTACTCAGGAAAGACTCGGTAATCCGGGGCAGGCGGCGGGGCTGGTTTTATGCAGCCCGCCGTTGTGCCTCGGCAAAGTTTTCCGGTTCCGACAGAACCGTCTGCCGTTCCGAGCTTGCAATCTTATCCAGGACTTCGTTCATAGTTTCCTGGATTCTGGTGTTGGGCTTGTGAAACTTACGGGTAGCCTTCGACGCAAGCTGGCAAAGCATATAACGATTCCGCAAAGTATGTAAAGCATCAAAAACGCGATCAGACCGCATGATATGTCACTCTCCTAATCCGAGCAAACTGCCCGCACGCCCTTCTGTCGTGTCAGAGGAAACCTGACCAGAGTGTCTAACTTACTCAATTCAGATGGGTTTTACGGGAAATCTCTGGTTACTCGTATAGATGCTCCGTTTGGCCCGAAAGTTTCTCGGTTTTAGGATTATGTCCGGATGCCAGCGGAGATTCGTCAGACAAACTGAACGCTTAAGTCTTCGGAACCATACACCCTACGTTAGAATGAACGAGACGTCAAGTGTTTCTTGCAATACCGTGCCATTCGTCACCCACAATGTCTAGTCGGTAGCTGGGGGTTTCGGGCCGACAATCCCCAATGGCCGACTTCAATATACTGATATTAAATGGCTTAACGTCGCCCTCCGTGTCGCCCGCAGTGTTTTTGAAGCTCAACGGGCGGGCTTCCCGTCTTCCATTGTTTGTGTCTCAAGCCCAGAATGTTCTGTCCAGGGTGCGGTACTGGATGGCCTCGGCGATGTGCTTGGGTTCGATTGATTTTCCTCCTTCCAAATCGGCAATTGTCCTCGCGACCTTGAGGATTCGGTCGTGAGCTCGGGCAGTCAGGCCCTGCTGGGCCATCGCGCGTTCTAACAGTTTTTCGCAGTCGGCGGAGAGTTCGCAGAAGGCGCGAATGTGACGCGGCCCCATTTGCGCGTTGCAATAGAGCTTTTCTCGTGGCGACGAGGCGAATCGTTCCAGCTGCGAACCGCGCGCTCGCATGACCCGCTCGCGAATCTTGGCGGAGCTTTCCGGCTCGGCGCCCGAACGCATCTCCTTATAATTAACGGCGGGCACGTCGATGTGGATGTCGATCCGATCCAGCAGCGGCCCCGAAATCTTGGACATGTAGCGTTGGATGACTGGCGGAGTGCAATGACACTCCCGCGAACGATCGTTAAAGTAGCCGCAAGGACAAGGGTTCATGGCCGCAGCGAGCATGAAGCGGGCGGGAAAGGTCAGCGACATGGACGCGCGGGCGATACAGACGGTTCCATCCTCCAGTGGCTGACGCATTACCTCGAGCACGTTCCGCGGGAACTCTGGCAGTTCGTCCAGGAACAGGACACCGTTGTGGGCCAGCGAGACCTCGCCGGGACGCGGAACAGCTCCCCCTCCGATGAGTCCAGCGTCAGAAATAGTGTGGTGAGGCGCACGAAAAGGGCGCACGCCAACCAGCCCAGCGCCGGCATCGAGCACGCCGGCAACACTGTGAATCTTGGTGGTCTCAAGTGCTTCTTCAAATGTGAAAGGCGGCAGGATCGTGGGCATGCGCTTCGCCAACATAGTTTTGCCTGATCCCGGCGGACCAATCATCAGGATGTTATGGCCGCCAGCGCAGGCAACCTCCAGAGCACGCTTAGCCGAATGTTGGCCGCGGACATCCTTGAAGTCCACGAGGAACTGTTGCGCTTCGCTGAGGAGGGTTTCGCTGTCCACTTTAAGCGGCAGGATTCCGTTGCCCGTGTTCACGAAGCGAATCACATCGAGCAGAGACTTCACGGGATAGATCTCTACTCCACCAACCATAGCCGCTTCTTTGGCGTTGAGTTCAGGCACCACCAGCCGCGAGATCTTTCGTCCGCGTGCCTCGATGGCGATGGGAAGCGCTCCGCGAACGCCGCGAACGCCGCCGTCGAGCGACAGCTCTCCGACGAAGAGACAATCGGGTAGATCCTTCTTATTGAGACCCCCGTACGCGCCCAGGATTCCCAGGGCCATAGGCAGGTCGAAGCCGGAGCCTTCTTTGCGAATATCCGCGGGAGCAAGATTAATCGTGATATGGGTGGGAGGAATGTCGTAGCCGCAGTTCTTCAGCGCCGCTCGTACGCGATCCCGGCTCTCACGGACGGCGGCATCGGGCAGACCGACGGTGTGGAAGTGGTCTTCCATTGTCTTAATTCCAGACACATCGACCTCGACCTCGATAATGCTGGCATCGATGCCATAAACTGCGGCACTTAGCGTCTTATAGAGCATGGGGCGTATGAAACCTGGATCTGCGCTTCAGGCAAACAGATTTGTTCAGACCCATCGTGACGAGGGAAGGCCCAGCGACAAGTCAGCCAAGCTTCACCCTACGCCATGTGGCCTCGAATAAGTTGTGATTGATGTCACAGCGAAGCTGTGACAAGTGAACAGGAGTCTGACGTTTCGTCTGTGAACCAAATTACCCAACACACTTTCGGTTGTTTGCCTGAGCCCCGTGGTCTAGGATTCGCCTAGACCCGGCTCGCCAAGATCGCGGTTGCTTCGACAAAGGCTCTTCAACCTGCCGAGCGCGCTGGCAGTCGTGGGTAAGTTCATATGCCGGAAACAGAGAAACAGCCGCCGCGCCCTGCCGGCACGTCAACCGGCCTGGAGCAGGAAGAGGCCTTGCTGTGGCGCATTGCGCTTCTATTCGTGGTCCTGCTGGCTACAGGATTAGCTGCAGAGTCCTGGGAGCGTCTGCAAAACCTTCCCTATCATCTTGGCTTTCTCTCCCTTGGCTTGCTCTGCATTGCCATAGCGTTTGCGGGTTTCGCCTACGGGCGAAGGAAGCGGGTAACGGAACTGCAAAACCTGGTTCGCGGCCTGCAGGAGCGTGCAAGTGCACCCACGGATGAGCAACTCGATCAACTCGGAGAGCTCATTGCGCGCTCGCAACGAAGTTTCAAGGACCTCATTGATTCCTTCGACGACATTGCCTTCGCAGCCTCTCTCGAGGGGAAAATCAAGACGGTAAACCGGCGCGTGACCGAGTTGCTCGGTATTCCTTACCCCGACGTGGTGGGTCATCGAGTAGAGGAGTTCCTGGACGAACCGAAGCGTGAAGATGTGGAGCGGGGTGTGGCTCGCTTTCTCGAAAAACGCCGCTGGTCAGGCGTGGTTCGTGTTCGGCTGAAAGGGAACGCCCGGACTCTCTATTTTGATTGCGCCCTCAATGCAATTGTGAAGGGTGACGAGGTGGTAGGTGTGAGCGCTCTTGCCCGTGACGTTACGGAAGAACGCGAAAAGGAGCGGCGCTTTACTGAGCTTTTTGAAACTCTTCAGGAGGGAGTCTATTTCAGCACGCCGGAAGGCAAGTTACTCGATGGCAACGCCGCTCTGGTGCAGGTTCTCGGATACGAAAGCAAGGAGGACCTTCTCGCGCTCGATCCCAGAGCATTGAATTCCGATCCCAATCAAAATCCGGTGCTCGGGCGGACCGCAGACGATCAGGGCGGAGTACGGACACGGGAAATCATGTTGCGCCGTAAAAACGGGACCCTAGGCGTCTTCCTTGACACCTCGCGCGCGGTATGGGATGCCGGCGGCAAGATCGTACGCTACCAGGGCACGCTCGTGGACGTAACTGAGCGGCGGGAGATGGAGAAGGCGTTGCGCGGCCAGGAAGAGTTCCAGCGCTACCTTCTGGAAAGCTTTCCGGATCTAATCCTGGTAATCGATTTGAATGGACGCTACAGTTTCGTAAGTTCACGGATTCACGATCTGCGCGGCTACAAGCCGGAAGACCTGCTGGGGAAGAGAGTCGAAGAGGAACAGGATTATTCCCCCGAACTGTTCGCGTTGTATCGGGACCTGATTGCCGGCCGGAAGAATTTCGGATCGTGTGACTATAGTGCGCGTCACCGCGATGGAAACTGGCGCACCATGCGAGCTTCGGCCAGTCCGCTGTTCGATGCGGAGAACAAACTGAGCGGCGCGATCGTCTCTGTTCGCGACATTACCGTGGAGAAGAAACTTGAGCAGCAGATTATTCAGAGTGAACGGCTCGCCGCCATGGGGCAGATGATAGGCGGGTTTGCTCACGAACTGAATAACCCGCTCACCAGCATCCTAGGGATGTCCGAATTACTGCAGGAGGGCGAAGCGCCCGAGTCGGTGCGAAAGCAAATGGTGGTTTTGCAGCAACAGGCGCGCCGCGCAGCGGAAATTGTTCAAAACCTGATGTATTTCTCCCGGCCTCCCGCTCCGGGCAAGACTGCGATCGATTTGGGCGAACTGGTCCAGCGGACTTTGCACTTGCACGCCTACTCTTTGCGCAAGAACAACATCACAGTAGATTTCCTGAAGGAGACATCAGTTCCGGCGGTGAGCGGAGACGCACACCAGTTGATGCAGGTGTTTCTGAATCTGATGTTGAACTCGGAGCAGGCGATGCGGGAGGTTCGCGATCGCGGCACCTTGCGCATCCGCATAGAGAAGCAGGAGAAGTCGGTCTCCGTCATTTTTCAGGATGACGGGCCGGGGATCTCGCCGGAAATCTTGCCCAATATTTTCGACCCCTTCTACACCACTAAGCGTCCTGGCCGCGGGACCGGCCTCGGCCTAAGCATCTCCAAAGCCATCCTGCGGGAACACAACGGAAACGTCGAGGCTGCTTCCGGGCCGGGCGGCGGCGCGGTGTTCACCGTTACGCTACCGGTGGCGCCACTGCAACCGGCCGAAGGTTAGTTTACCGTTCGACGGCCATGGCCACTGCGTTGCCACCGCCCAGGCAAAGGGCGGCGATACCGCGGTGCACGTCGCGGCGGATCATTTCATAGATAAGCGTAACCAGAACACGCGCTCCGCTGGCGCCGATCGGATGTCCAATGGCGACGGCGCCCCCGTTCACGTTCACTTTGTTGGGGTCGAGCCCAAGTTCGCGCATCACGCCGAGAGCTTGCACGGAGAACGCCTCGTTCAGTTCGTACAGGTCCACGTCTTCATTCTTCCACCCGGTCTTCTGCCAAATCGTGCGGACCGCCCCCACAGGCGCCATCATTACCCACTTGGGTTCGACTCCGCTGGTGGCTTGCGCCACGATTCGGACCATGGGTTTGGCGCCGAGTTCTTTCGCTTGCCTGGCGCTGGTGACTATGACGGCGGCGGCGCCATCGTTCACCCCGGGAGCGTTACCGGCTGTGACCGTGCCGTCTTTCTTGAATGCTGGCTTTAGAGAGCGCAACACCTCGATTGTCGTATCTTCGCGGGGAGATTCGTCTTTATCGAAGATGACCGGCGCTTCGCCCTTCTTCTTGGAGGGCAATTCAACCGGAACGATTTGCGATTTGAAACGGCACTCCTTGATAGCGGCGACGGCCTTTCGGTGAGAGTTCACTGCGAACTCGTCCTGCTCTTCGCGCGTGATGCCATACTTTTCCGCGACGTTCTCTCCGGTGATCCCCATGTGGTAGTTGTTGTAAATGTCCCAGAGCCCGTCGTTCACCATTGAGTCAACGATCTGGGCGTTACCCAGGCGATATCCTTTTCGCGCCTGCGGCAGCAGATAGGGAGCGTTGGTCATCGATTCCATTCCGCCGGCGACGACCACGGAACTGTTCTCAGTCTGGATCGCTTGCGTCGCGAGTGCGACGGCTTTGAGTCCCGAGCCACAGACTTTGTTTACGGTCATGGCACCTACCTCGGGAGCGAGACCACCGAAGATTGCCGCCTGCCGCGCGGGGTTCTGACCCAGTCCGGCCGAGACCACGTTTCCCATGATGCATTCGTCGACTTGCTTGGGATCGAGGTTCGCGCGCTTCACCGCTTCACGAACCACGATTGCTCCCAATTGGGTGGCGCTCAAATCTGAGAGACTTCCCTGGAATTTTCCCACCGGAGTGCGACAGCCGGAAATAATGACAACATCGTCGAAAGCAGCCATTTATATGCTCCTGGGATTATTTCGTACCTATTAATTATAGATGTGCCGCGGCGGAAAAGGATGATTGTAGTTGGAGCGCACCTTGATGGCTCAGACGATTGTTTTTGAAAAGAGACCGCCGAGCAGAGCCAGGTATGAACAGAATTCCGTCGAAGATAACGCAAGAATTTTCGCCGACCGACGCGATCGGCACCCTTCCGGCAAAGAAATTTTCTACTTGAGTCCTGCTTGAGTGACTTTGGGCATGGGTCGCATGCTCGTCCAACATCATTTTTTTCTTGACTTCACTTTTTATAGACTCTATACATCAATGAGTTGCAACAAACGACCGTTGCATTTCAAGTCCATGAAAAATGGAAAGGGAGAATAGATCAAATGGCAACCAAAAAGAAAGCAAAGAAGGCCGCAAAGAAGAAACACTAAGAGCCTTCAACCAAAGTAGAACCGAGGGGACGCTGAAAAGCGTCCCCTAAGTTTTTGCGCGCTAGTTCCTGCTGCTTGATTTCTTGTCGACGGAAATGGTGTAAAGGCGTTTCTCGGTGGCAGGGCAGAGGCTGCGGTAGGCGCAGAACGTGCAATAGAAACCGGGCTTGGCATCAAACTCCTCTGCAGCGATCTTTCGCGCGACTTCTTCCACTTCCCGCTTACAGTCTTGCAGTTGCGCTTCGCTGCGGCGTGTAACTACCGAACTGTTTTCCTCGAGGTTGTAGAAGACTATCTGATCGGCGTTGTAGCCCCACTTTTCGCGTGCGGCCAAAGCGTAGATCGAAAGTTGGAGGCTCTTGTCGGCATCCTCCTGCGACTTGGGTCTGCCCGTCTTGTAATCGGTAATCACCACACGGCCGTTCTTCAGTTGATCAATCCGGTCGATCCGACCGACGACCTTGGCTTGTCCGATCTGCATTTCGAACCACTCCTCGGTGTGCAGCACCTGTGGCACGGGGGCTCGTTTGCAGATGGCCAGGAACTCGCGCAGCTGTTCAATTCCCTTGCGCTCGTAGAGTTCCTGCTGATACTTCTCTTCAATACCGGCGGCCCTGAGGTCGGTCTGGAAAAGTTCGATCAGTTGGTCATCCTCGATGATTCGTCCGAGACGAACCGAGGCGTAGTACGCCAGCAGGACGCGGTGAATCGTAGCGCCATACTCCATGGCCGCCGGAACCTCGCCGGGAATTCTCCACTCGCGCTCCAGCTTGAATTGCAGTGGACAGATTTCGTAGGTCTGCAAGGCGCTGGCGCTAAGCCTGGAACCGAGATCAAGCGCTGGCGGCAACTTGAGCCACTCGGTGACGGGCGAGCCGGGTAGCGCGGGGGCGGCCTCGGCAAACAAGTCGGTTTGAAACTCGAGCGCGTGACGTTGGCGGAGCCATGGCCGCAGGCTGGGATCCTTGAGGAGATCGCGGAGAAAACCGTTCGGAGTGGGATCTTTTTTCCCTGTTCCCTGCCGAGCGTAGATGGTAAGGGAATCCCGCGCCCGTGTCATGGCGACATAGAACAGCCGTCGCTCCTCTTGCCGGCATATTTCCTTGTCATCGAAATAGGATATCGAGCTGCTGCCCTGCAGTTCGCGAGGAAAGTCAACGAGGGGTTCCTTGTAAGACGACGGAAACGAATTGGAATTTGCTCGAATAATGAAGACGTGATTGAACTCAAGGCCTTTAGCGACGTGGGCGGTCATCAAGCGGACAGCGTTCTCCGCGCCCGTGGAGATCGGAATGACACCGCCGGCTGTGCGGAAATACTGCAGGTAGTCGATGAATTCGCCGATGTCGCCAGTCTTTGTGATGGCGTTGGGCTTTTGTTCCCATCGCTTGACGAAGTCGAGGACGGCGACGATCGCGGGGGAGTTGCGGTTCAATCCGAAGTGACGAATGATAATGTTCAAAACTCCGCTGCTGGTGGTCGCCGCCCGGCCAACCTCATCCCGGACCTGTTGCAAGGCATTTAGCACGGCAGCGCCGTTTTCGATCTTGGCTAAGACCGAGGCCACCCCAGATCTTCTTTCATCTCGTGGAATTGCCTTGATCCCGGCACGCAGTTTCTCTGGATCGATCGCGAACTGAGGAAAGGAGGCAACTCGAAAGAGGGAAGCGCTGTCGTTCACTGAGACGACCGCTCCCAGGCAGGCGAACAGGTCGCGAGCCTCGGGCGTGTCCGTGACATCCATGTTTTCGATGGCGAACGGGATTCTCTGCTCGGCCAGTTCCGCCACAATCTGCTCGCGATGAAAATGTTGGCGGTACAGGATGGCGAAGTCACTCCACTTGCAGCGTAGTTTGCGTTGCCGATCGCGGATCGCGGCGACCAGATCGGAGACTTCGAATTCCTTTGCGGCCAGGACAACCGCGTCCACCGGGAGACTGGGCAAGAATCTGCCATCGCGAGAGGCTTCTTCTTCGCGGGCGGAAATCAGCGGAGAACGGCGATATCTCCATGCCGGGCCGGGGCCGGGCGGAAACACATCCGGGTTCCTGGAAACCAGCGCAAAGGCGGATTTCAAGATCGTGGTCGTAGAACGCCGGTTCTTCTCCAGAACGACCATTTTTGCCTCTGGAAAACGTTCCTGAAAAAGCCCGAATGCGGCGCTCGATGCGCCGCGAAAGCGATAGATGGCCTGGTCCGGATCGCCCACGGCGAACACATTGCGTTCTTCCCCGGCTAATTTGTCGAGAATCTCGACCTGAGCAAAGTTCACATCCTGGAATTCGTCCGCCAGGATGAACCGGGTGCGCCGGCGTTCGCCAGCGAGCAGATCAGCGTTCCCCTCGAGCAATGCATGCGCGTGAGTGATCATGTGGCCAAATGTGCCAAGGTTGTCTTCGTGCAGCATGCGCTCGACCGTCGCGAATACGCTGGCGATTTCCTGGCAGCGCCCAATGACCTCTTCATCCGACAAAGCATCGGCATCTTTCGATTTACTGACCCGCGGAATGGCGACCTCGCCCCGCTCCAGTTGATGCACGTAGGCGGCGTACTTCCCGGGGTCGACCAGATCGTCCTGGCAGCGCCGCATGAAACTGAGGAGGTCATGGAGAAACTGGCTGACATTGGCTGCGCGCACGAAGTAGTTCAGATGCAACTCGCGGATGCGTTTCCGCAGATAGATCCAGAGATCCTGGTCATCGAGCACTCCGAACTGCTTGCCGCAACGGCCGAGTAGGTCATTGCAATATTCATGGAAGGTGGCAATCTGCAAACCGGATACGTTTGTGCCGCGGAGTTCGTCGCGCACCCGTTCGCGCATCTCCTGAACTGCATTCTTGGTGTAAGTGACCGCCAGAATTTCGTCCGGGCGGGCGTGTCCGTCGCGAATCAACCGGGCAATGCGCCGCGTGAGGACGGTGGTTTTCCCCGTGCCCGCGCCCGCCACTACGAGCAGCGGCCCGCGCACGTGTTCGATGGCTTCGCGCTGGCGCTCGTCCGGTTCAAAAGCTCGCGGCGCCGGGATGGGTTTTGCAACAGGCACTGGGCAGGAGCATATCAGAGATGGTTGAGGATATTTAGTGACAGGTTCTGTGGCGCGGGCCACACTCGCTAGGCCCGCAACTCTGCAAGAACCACCGCCAAGCTGGCAACCGCTGCAGTCTCGGCGCGGAGGATCGTATTGCCCAGTGATGCCGAAATCCAGCCTGCTTCCTGAAACAATTCCAATTCATCGTCCGTCCATCCTCCCTCGGGGCCGAGGGCAAGAACAACTTCGTCGTGGTTGGGATGAGACTGGAGGACGTCCTTCAACATGGCCTCTGTTTCCGCTTCGGAAAGTACAATCCGCGTGGTTCCTGACAGGGCCAAGGCCTCTTTCAGCTTCAGTGGTTCTGAGATCTCGGGTGGTGATATTCGACGAGACTGTTCTGCTGCCTGCAGCGCAATCCGTCGCCAGCGGTCGACGCGCTTGGCTGCGGCAGCCGCAAGATGAGGCTCGGTTCGCCGGGCAATCACCGGAGCAATGCGCTTTGCCCCGAGTTCCGTGCATTTCTCGATCGCCCACTCCATGCGGTCGAACTTGAAAATGGAGAGCGCAACCGTCACCTGACCCGCAACCGGAGCGGGGATCTCGTCTCCCAGTTCAAATTCGATTCGATCTTGTTCGATAGAGGTAATACGTCCGCGACGAACGCCGTTTCCCGTGGTTATGTCGAATTCCTGGCCCACGCGGGCCCGAAGCACGCGAGATAAATGCTCAGCGTGGGCGCCTACCAGGAGCGCGCGGGTCCCAGAGACTTCATCGGCAATCCAGCGTCGGCGGGTCATGATTAAGACAGAAGCTTAAACCACTAAGGACACGAAGGTACACAAAGGAACCCAAGGAAAAGGGGAATCGCAGTTTTTACGGCAGTCGGCTGACTTATCCGAAGATGTCTTTCACCTTACCGAACAGGGTTCGACGCTGGGGCTTGTTTTCCACGCGCGTTGTACCTTCCAACTCCTGCAACAACTCGCGCTGACGCTTGTTGAGCTTGCCGGGAGTCTGTACGCGGACCTCGACGAACAGGTCGCCTTTTCCGTGGCCATTCAACACCGGCACGCCTTTGCCCCGGATGCGCATCGTCGTGCCTGACTGCGTCCCGTCCGGCACTTTCAGGATATGTTCACCTTCAAGCGTCGGGACCCGAATCTCAGTTCCTAGTGCCGCTTGCCCAAATGAAATCGGAATCACGCAGTGCAGATCATTGCCTTCACGCTCGAAGAAAGGGTGCTCCTTGACATGCAATACGACATAGAGGTCGCCCGCCGGTCCACCGTGAGCGCCTGCCTCGCCCAATCCAGAAAAACGGATTCGCGTTCCGTCCTCCACACCAGCAGGAACCTTGGCGTCCACCGTCTTCTGCCGCAGCACGCGGCCTTGGCCCTTGCACTTCAGGCATGGATCCGTGATCACGCTACCGGCACCCTGACAAGTGGGACAAGTGCGAGCCATGCTGAAGAATCCTTGCTGATAGCGAACCTGCCCACGCCCTCCGCAGGATCGACAGGAAACTGGAGCCTTGCCCGGCGCCGCACCGGATCCGCGGCAGTCCTCACAAGCCTCATGGCGCCGCACGGTGACGTTGGTTTCCGTCCCGAAAACTGCCTCTTCAAATTCCAGCGTGACGTCTTCACGCAGATCGGGGCCACGCTGGGCACGGCTGCCCCGGCGCGAACCGCCGCCAAAAAGATCTCCGAAACCGAAAAAGTCCCCGAAGATTTCGCTGACATCCTGAAAGACCGTCGGGTCGAAACCGCCCGATCCTCCTCCACTCACGGCAGCATGCCCGAAGCGGTCGTATGCGGCTCGCTTGTCTGCGTCCGCCAGGATCGCATAAGCTTCGCTGCATTCCTTGAATTTCTCTTCAGCGTCGGGATTGTTCGGATTGCGATCAGGATGAAACTGCAGCGCCAGCCTGCGATAGGCGCTCTTAATTTCCTGCTCGTTGGCTTCGCGGGCGATCCCGAGCACTTCGTAGTAGTCGCGTTTTACGTTGCTGGCCAGAATGGTTCCAAGTCCTTTCGATTTTCTTGACGGTTAGTGTTTCGGATTGCGCGCAACTTTGACCATTGAGGGACGCAGCAAGCGGTCCTTCAACTTGTAGCCCCGCTGCAGTTCTTCTAGTATCTGATGATCCGGGGCATCGGTGGTATCCACCATCTCGATAGCCTCGTGAAGGTGGGGATCGAAGGGCTCGCCTTTCGCGGGGATGGCGTGCAAACCCAACTTCTGCAGTGCGTCCTGTAATTGTTTGTAGATGAGTTCGATTCCACCCCGGAATTCGGATTTCTCCTTCGCACCAATCTGCAGTGCGCGTTCGAAGCTGTCGAGTGTCGGCAGCAAAGCCTTGACCGCATCCGATATGGCATATTCGCGGAAGTCCTGCTGCTCGCGGGCGGTGCGCTTGCGGGCGTTCTCGAACTCGGCCTGGAGACGCGCCAGCCGATCGATCAGAGTTTCCCGTTCCGCTCTAAGCTTCTGTAATTCGCCGCCTTCCGTCGATGTGCGGGAGGACGAAGACTCAGTTGATTCTTCGCCTTCGCCACTGTCTGACGCGGGCAATTCGTGCGTCGCGTCAAGTTCCTGGGGATCTACTTCCGACTTTCCGTTTGTTCTTGCCATAAAAATCTCTGCTCGGATTCGCTTACTCAGATTCGTTGAGGATCTTGTCAAAAAGACGGGCAATATAAGAGACCGCGGTCATGGTGTGCTCATAATCAATGCGCGTTGGTCCAATCACCGCAAGCGATCCCATTACTTCACCCCCTACGCGGGCGGGAGCACCAATCAGCACAAAGTTGCGCATCGAAGGCAGCGTCTGGTCGAGTCCTATAACCACGCGGACTGCTTCCTGCTTGGCGTCCAAATATGCGCCCAGCAACCCGACAATTTTCTGTTTCTCCTCCAGAGTCTTCAACAATTCCTGCAAGCGCTGTCGATCCTGCTCTCCCGCAACCAGATTGGCTGCGCCTTCAACGTAAACCGTCTGTGCGCTATCGTCCGCCGTGAGCGCACCTTGTTTATAGAGTTGCTCGACGGAAGTCATCAAGCGGTCGTATTCACTGCGCTCTTGCTCCAGCCGGCGAGCCAACTCGCTCCGCATCGCTTCCATAGTCCAGCCGCGAAAGCTCTCGTTGATGAAGCGAGCCGCCGCGTCCAGATCGGCCTGCGAGATGTCGAGTCGCAAAACCCGGTCACGCACTACCCCCGACCGCGTCACCACCACGGCCAGCACTTTCTGATCGCCCAGCCGGGAAAAATAAACGTGTTCCAGCGCGTTCTTCGGTCCTCCAATCGCTACCGCGACTCCAACATTGCGCGAAATGAGCGAGAGCACATGCGAAGTGCGCTCCATGAACTCCTGCACGTCCGAGACGCCGTGAAACGATTCCTGAATAATGTTCTCGTCGTCATTCGACAGCCGCGCCTTCCCGGTAAGCTGCTCGACGTAATAGCGATACGCATCAGTGCTGGGCACACGGCCCGCCGAAGTGTGAGGCTGTTCCAGGTATCCCGAGTCTGCCAAATCCGACATCACATTGCGGATGGTGGCCGGACTCAAACCTTCCCGATTTGCGCGCGCCAGCGTGCGCGATCCCACCGGCTCGCCCGTGGCAATGAAGGTCTCCACAATCGCGGTAAGGATTTCGCGTTCGCGTTCGCCTATGGGTGGTCCCGGAGGCATACACTCCCTTGTATCACATTGGGCCGACGGGGCCAGACGGCTTCCGCGCTACTTGTAGTTAAGCTTTGTAGATGCAACAGTTACACCGCAGGATGCAAAAATGGCCAGTCTGAATTCTAGGAAGCACGGCGAGTCTCTGTCAAGCGTTAGAGCTGAATCGGTGCCTCAGGTTCGCCTCCGTCCCTTGGACGCTAATCTCGACGGGCGGCTCAGCGCTTTCAAGTACAGTTCTAGATCACAAATAAGGAGGTGCCCCATTCTTCCGCGCTTTGTGCGGAAGAATGGAAGGCGAAAATGCAAAGCACGAACGTTGGAGGCTCAGTCGGTCAGATTGTAGATCAGCCGATTTGCATCTCTGACGTAACATGTTGGTTGCCGGAGAACCGGCGATTCGTATCAGGACTCGCGCATTATCCACTTGCACCCAAAGTCCCATGTCGCGGTAATCGGAGCGGGCGCGTTCGGCGGATGGACCGCTTTGTATCTGCTTCGCCGCGGCGCCCGAGTGACCCTGATCGATGCCTGGGGCCCGGGCAACGTACGATCCTCCTCCGGCGGTGAAACCCGCATCATCCGCGGCACCTACGGACCCGGCCAGCCGTACACGAAAATGGCCGCTCGCGCCCTACGCCTGTGGACAAAGCACGAGATCCGCTGGCGCCGCCAACTTCTACACCACACCGGCGTTTTATGGATGGCGACAACCAGCGATGATCAATTTGAACGCTCATCGTTGCCGATGCTGCGCGAGGCTGGCATCGCTTATGAAGAACTGTCCGGAAGGGAAGTGGGAAAACGCTGGCCGCAGATCAATGTTGAGGACGTGCGCTGGGCGATCCACGAGCCCGAAGGCGGTTTCTTAATGGCGAGGATCGCGTGCCAAGCGGTGCTGGAAGGCTTTGTGGCAGAGGGCGGCGAGTACAAACAGGTAGCCGTCTTGCCCCATGACCTTGAAAACGGCCTTCGCGATGGCCTGACACTGTCGGATGGCTCCAGGTTGTCGGCAGGCCGGTATGCCTTCGCGTGTGGTCCATGGCTCGGTAAACTCTTTCCGGAAACCATCGGCGATCGTATCCGCCCCACCAAGCAGGATGTATTTTTCTTCGGCACGCCCGCCGGAGATGATCGTTTCTCAGAAACAAAGCTGCCGGTCTGGGCCGATCACCGCGATCGCTTCATCTATGGGATTCCCGCCGCAGATGGGCGCGGTTTTAAGGTCGCCGACGACACCCGAGGACCAGAGTTCGATCCGACTTCAGGCGAACGAACGGCAGACCAGGAAGGACTCAAGCGAGCGCGCGATTACGTGGCCTTCCGGTTTCCTGCCATGAAAGACGCGCCGTTGATTGAGAGCCGCGTGTGCCAATATGAGAACAGTCCCGACAATCATCTGATCATCGACCGGCATCCAGCAGCGAAGAATGTTTGGCTGGTGGGAGGCGGCTCAGGTCACGGCTTCAAACATGGGCCGTCAGTGGGTGAGATGCTGGCGGAGTGGGTGACGGAACACAAAGACCCCGATCCGATATTCCAATTGGCACGTTTCGAGAAATAGCGCAATGCCAGGTCACGCCGTCCATGGATCTACGAGCGGGACTAGAACATCGTCGAAGTGTATCGTGTTGCGAGTTGCGAGTGTCGCATGTTGAGCGAGCACAATACCGGCGATCATCGTGTCGCGCAGCTCGCCGGGCCGGCCTGTTTTGTGCCGCGATGCCATCACATCGCCTGCTTGTTGAGCGGCCGCCATGTCAAAGGGCGCGACTCGATGCCCGATCGTGTCTAGAACTATCTCGAATGCCTGCACGAGTGCGGACCGCCGCTTTCCACCCGCCATGATCTGCAATCCGAATCGGACTTCAAGGATTGTGACCGAAGTTGTCCAGATCGATGTTCGAGGCTGACGATCGAGCCAGGCGACAACGCTCTTGTCGGGCACTTGACGCATCAGCGCTGAAAGCACGTTTGTATCAAGAATTATCATTCATCGAACGACGCGGGTTTGGTTTCATGTCCCCGCAATTCGGGGATGTCGCATTCGACGCCGGCTTTGGCAAACAGGGCCGCGATTTCCGTGCCCAATCCGCCGGCAGGGACGTCCGGTTCATTTGCCGCGTTCCGTAGAATATCCCGAACTTCTTCTTCCATGCTGCGGCCATTCCGCTTGGCGCGGCGCTGCAGCCGTGCCTTGACCCCATTCTCGACGTTGCGGACTACTAATTGCGCCACGATTCACCTCATTCCTAATGGTGATATCATGATATCATACAGCGGAAGAGTTGGCAACTGGGCAGGCCGATCAGCGTTTCTACGGTTTCTCGCTATTGAATCTGAATCACGCTCTCGCCGGCGCTGGACTTGATTTCATCCACCCGTGCAATGACGTTGCGGGCAAAATCGTAGAGCGACTTGGCATGCGGAGAATTCTCGCCTTCGAGAACCGTGGGCTTGCCACTGTCCCCAGACTTGCGGATATCGGGATCGAGTTGGACGTTTCCCAGGAAGGCAACGTCGAACTGCTTGGCCGTTTTTTCTGCTCCGCCGCGAGAAAAAATATCGATCTCGTGATTGCAGTGCGGGCAGACAAAATAGCTCATGTTTTCGACCATGCCCACGAGATCCACTTTCATCTGGCGAAACATTTCGATGGCCTTGCGAGCGTCCTGTAAAGAAACGTCCGACGGAGTGGAAACCACGATTGCCCCGGTGAGCGGTACGGTCTGAATGAGCGAGAGCGAGACGTCACCCGTTCCGGGCGGGAGGTCCACGACGAGATAGTCGAGTTGCCCCCAAACGACTGAGCCCAGAAACTGTTTGATGATGGAATGCAGCATCGGCCCGCGCCAGATCAGCGGCTTGTCTCCTGGATTGAGCAGACCTACCGAGATCACCTTGAGTCCGTGGACCTCGATCGGTTCGATGCGATTGTCTCCGAGCACCTTCGGTTGCACACTAGTGCCGAGCATGAGCGGAACGTTGGGGCCGTAAACGTCTGCATCGAGCAGGCCGACCTTGTGCCCCAGTTTGGCCAGGGCAAGCGCGAGGTTCACGGCCAAAGTAGTCTTTCCTACTCCGCCCTTGCCGGAACCTACAGCGATGATGGTTTCGACACCGGGAAGGGGCTGCGGGCCTTGCGGCGGTTGTCCAGGACGAGGAGGCATCGGAGAATTCAAGGAATCACCTTCCAGATGGATGCGGGGATGGAGAACTACCTTTAATTATACAGGCGGCTCAGGGATCAGATAAGGCGCAGACCGTTTTCAGGTTACCGCGCCGTGATTATTTCGGTCAGCACGTCTGGCTTGGATTCCTCCCGCACCAGGTGCGGATATTTTTCCCCGCCATGGTAGTCGAGCTTATACGTCTTGTAGTAATCCGTGTTCTCGACCAGCAACTCGAGCGGGTCGGAGCTGTTTTTTCCGGCTTTGAGCGCGTCGCTCAACCGGTCTGCAGTGAAGCGTTGTCCGTTTACTGCCACAATTTTCATCCCAGGTCCGATACCGGCCTTGGCGGCGGGCATACCTTCGACGGTGTCGGCAATATTCCCGTTCTCGTCCAGCAGCAGGCCAATGGAGTATTCCGCGTTGACCTCATTCAGTTCGCGCTTGCGCGCCTTTACCAGTTCGGACGGGGTCCCGTCGTAAACCAATTTCCAACCGCTGCGCTCGATACCCGTAAGCGGCGCGCCGGGTCCGTGGTTGGTCAGCCGTTCCGTCCAGAACCCTCGCCAGTCGTAGGGAGCCACCTGATTCAGGGTCGCGACTACGTCGTCAAAGGTATAGGTTTTTACCTCCGGAGGTCCGCTCTGTCCGCCATGGAAGAGATGACAGAAATCGTCCATCGACTTCTGGCCGTGGGTCTGCTCGCGAATAATCGTGTCTACCCAGAGCCAGTTCAGAACATCTTCGTCGTAATAATCGACCGTCCTTCGCCAGGACTCCCACTGAGGTGGGGCACCCTGCATGGAGGGCACTCCGTCCGCCGTATCCTGCAGATTGCGCCAGGTGCGGCCCGGAACGTGATCCAGTCGAGCCGCCAACAATGCCAGATTGTCGCGAAACTGATCCGGGGTGCGGATGCCGCTGCGAGCGCCCAGGTTGTCGCCCAGATACGAAGTCAGCCCTTCGTACACCCAGAGCAGATCGTCCTGCATAGGTTTTTCGTAGTCGGGCGTGGTCAAATCCACGGGACGCCGATACTTTCCGTTCCAGGAATGAACGTATTCGTGCGATAGCAACCCTGACGCGATAAGCCGCGGATCGGCGTCAACCAGAGATCGCTCGGTACTGCGACTGTCGTTTGATTCATGGTGCTCCAAACCGAAGTGAGCCACATGATTGCTCAAGCTATAAAGGAAGTGATAGTCGCGAAAATGCTGCGCCCCGAAAAGCTTCAGGGCCTGATCGGTCAGAGTCTTGTAGTGGTCGAGCACGGCTTGCGGCACGGCCAGATCGCCGGCGCTGTCGGCGGCAATGTCCATCTCCTGACGCGGATTTTCGCTCAACGGCACTACGCGGAGATACTCTCCAGCGATCACGGGAGAATCGACCAGCGTGGTCAGGGATGAGGGATTGAATTTAATCTCCGCTCCCGACTGTGAACCTATGGGCAGCGGTGTGCCAAACTTCCACGCCTCGGGCAAACGCAGACTGACCTGGTAGGTGAGATCATCGGTGGTCCATCCCGCCGGATACAGCAGCACCGTGTTCCAACTCAAGACGGTCATCTTATCCGTCGCAGATTGGCCCGCGGTGAAGATACCCTCCTCCCAGGATGCCGGTGAAATGAAGTCCAAAGATGCATTCACCGCGGAAACTCCCGCCGGGACTTCGACGTGGAACGTCCATCCGTCGAGCAGGTCGCGCCGCCACTTCAACGATTGTCCATTGGCAGTGAACTTCAGCCCGGTCAAGTCCTGGATCGGTCCGGTCGGTCCGTGCTCGCCGGGGATCCACTTGGGATAGTAGAGCGTGAGCGTGCCCGGAGTGGCTGGGATCGTCAGCAGGGCGTGAAATATTTTGCGGGGAGCATCGCTGGCATCGACGGCGAGGGTGATCGTGGGTGCCGACGGTATTGATGTCGCTTTGTTTTTTTGTGCTCCAACTGGCAGTACGGCTGCGCAAACCACAATCATCCACAACCCCAAACGGCGAGAAGTCATGTAGCTCCTTTGAGTCCAGAAAGGTTAACGAAACACCTGAAGAACCAATGACTATAACAGTGGAGAGTGAGTGTCGTCACGCACAGTGCAGGTTATTGCACTCGCAAATGGCCTTAATCTGGTCAGTGAGTGAGATGGCGATATGTCACAGTTGATTGCGGTTCGTATGGCGTCCAGCAGCGTTCGCGGTCGACTCTGGCAGCTACCGCGACTGACTAACTCGGGCGAAAAACGCAACTCCGTGATTAGCCCACTGCGGCACGTTTTGGCTGACGGTGCGCCGAACTGACGGCGATGTTACGCCAACTATCCTTGTTTATTCGCGATCCTCCCTGATACGATTGCGGCCTGATCAGAGTTCTGTTCACGGCTCAAACTGGAGCGGCGCGTCGAAGAGTCAGTTTTGCCAATTTCACTGGATTGGGAGGGGCGAACAATGAGGAATCGAGCCGGGAGAGCGCTATTGATCCTATCGGCAGTTTTGGCAATGATCAGCGTTAACGGTGCGCAGGAAGTTCTGCCACGACCCGAGCCTCCGTTCAAAGGCCACATCGGCCTTACGCCGAAAGATTCTACGCTGGACTTTCCAGCGGAAGTCAAGGCGCCCAAAGGCGCGCCGAATATTCTGCTGATCCTGACCGACGACGTCGGCTTCGGCGCCATCAGCACATTCGGCGGGCCGGTGCCGACACCTACCATGGACCGTTTGGCGGCCGCGGGTCTTCGCTACACCCAGTTCCATACCACGGCACTCTGCTCGCCCACGCGGGCGGCTTTGCTGTCCGGCCGGAACCACCATTCCAATGCCACGGGAGTGATCATGGAACTGGCTACCGGTTTTCCCGGATACAACTCGCTCATGCCCAAGAGCAACGGCACGTTCGCGGAAGTGCTGCGGCAAAACGGCTACAACACTGCCTGGTATGGAAAGAACCACAACGTCCCCGATTGGCATAGCAGTCAGGCCGGGCCGTTTGATCTTTGGCCCACGGGTTTGGGCTTCGAATATTTCTATGGTTTCCTTGGCGGGGACACCAGCCAGTGGGCGCCCGCACTCTACGAGAACATCAAGCCCGTCGAGCCGCCGCACGATCAGCCGGACTATTTCTTTGACAAGGATATGGCGGATCACGCCATCGCCCGCATTCAAATGTTGCATGCAGTAGCGCCCGACAAGCCCTGGGTGACGTATTACGCACCGGGAACGGCGCACGCGCCGCACCACGCGCCCAAGGAATGGATTGCCAAGTTCAAAGGCAAGTTCGACATGGGCTGGGACAAAATGCGCGAAGAGACACTCGCCCGCCAGAAGGCGGTGGGCATCGTTCCGCCAGACACCCAGCTCACACCCCGGCCCAAGGAAATCCAGGCTTGGGATTCCCTCGATGCCGACCACAAGAAGGTGTACACACATATGATGGAGGTGTACGCCGCGGCGCTTTCCTACTGCGATACGCAGATGGGCCGCATCGTCGATGCGATCGACCAAATGGGCGAGACCGACAACACCCTCGTCATCTACATCCAGGGTGACAACGGCGCAAGCGCCGAAGGAACACCGCAAGGCTTGCTCAATGAAATGTCCATCTTCAATGGCATTCCCGAGGACTTCAAACAGGTGATGGCGCACATGGACGACCTGGGCGGACCGATGACGTTCAACCACTATCCCGTCGGTTGGGCGCACGCCATGGACACGCCTTTTCAGTGGACCAAGCAGGTGGCATCGCATTTCGGCGGGACGCGCAACGGCCTGGTTATCTCCTGGCCTGCGCGTATCAAGGACAAAGGCGGCATCCGTACCCAGTTCAGCAGCGTCATCGACATCTATCCGACCATCCTCGAAGCCGTTGGCGTGCAGTCGCCTTCGATGCTCAATGGCGTTGCTCAGAAGCCAATCGAGGGCTTCAGCATGGTCTACAGTTTCGATAACCCGCACGCGAAATCAGTCCATCGCACCCAGTATTTCGAGATGTTCACGAACCGCGCCATCTACAACGACGGCTGGGTCGCAGCCACCACGCCTCCCCGCCTTCCCTGGGTCATGGGTCTGAGCACGCTGCCGGTGGAGGACTACAAATGGGAACTCTACAATGTGGACCAGGACTTCAGCGAGACCAACGACCTCGCAGCGAAGGAACCCAAAAGACTCCGCCAACTTCAAGACCTGTTCTGGGCGGAGGCGGGCAAATACAACGTGCTGCCTCTCGACAACAGCACAACGGAACGTTTTGATGTCAGCCTTCGTCCAAGCCTGACTCGTGGTCGCACAGAGTTTACCTATTACCCCGGCATGGTCCGCATCCCCGAAGGTACCGCGCCCGACTTCAAGAACAAGTCGTACCGCATCACGGCAGATGTCGAGATTCCTGCCGGCGGCGCAGAGGGGGTGCTCATGACACAGGGTGGGCGATTCAACGGTCTTGGGCTATACCTGCTACAGAGTAAACCCGTCTTCTACTACAACCTCGTCGGCGTTGATCGTACCTCTGTTTCCGGCGATGACAAGCTCGCTCCCGGCAAACACACCATCGTGGTTGCTTTCAAGTATGACGGCGGAGGAATCGGCAAAGGCGGGCTCGCCACCTTGAGCGTAGATGGGAAGAAAGTTGCCGAACAGAGACTGGCACGAACTATCCCGTTCCGCGTTTCCGCCGATGAAACCTTCGACGTTGGGGAAGACACGGGCACGCCTGTCAGTGAGGATTATCACGTGCCCTTCAAATTTACCGGCATTCTTAATAAGGTTGTGGTCAACCTCGGTGAAGCCGCGCTCACGCCGCAGGAGCAGAAGGAAATCGACCAGCAGGAGGGAGCAAATGAACTCATTGATTAATCGCGCTTCCTCGGCCTCGGATAGACCTGTTTGACCTTGCGCCGCTCTCGGGCGCATGTATGGTGGCCGATGGGGGATGGATCTTTGATGTAACGACCTGGGCACCGAAACGCCACGCTAAGCCTCGAAATCAGCTCGCTACGCTAACGACCGAATCACTGAGTGAGACGGCTTTGCTATGATGCTTTCCGTGCCCTCTCATCCTCAGCGCGGCGGCAGGTTCATTACATTCGAAGGGCTCGACGGATGCGGCAAGAGCACTCAAATGGCGAAGCTGGCTGCGGTCCTGACCGCGCAAGGGCTGCCGGTGGTGGTGACGCGCGAACCGGGCGGCACGCCCACGGGAGAAAAAATTCGTCAGCTGTTGCTGGATACGAATACTTCCTCACTTGCTCCGTTTGCTGAGCTGGCGCTGATGTTCGCTGCGCGGGCGCAGCATATTGCGGAAGTGATTCTGCCGGCGCTTGCCGAGAGTCAAATCGTGCTTTGCGACCGCTTTACCGATTCGACTGAGGCTTATCAGGGCGGCGGGCGCAAACTGGGCAGCGAAGTTGTGCTGGCACTGCACCGAATCCTGTGCGGCGGTCTGCAGCCTGAACTCACGATCCTGATGGATTCCGACGTGGCCATGAGTGTGGATCGCGCCCGGCGCCGCAACAAGACTCAAGTCGGCAAGAACAGCCGGGGAAAGAGCGACGAGAACCGATTCGAGCAGGAGAGCCGCGCGTTTTTTGGACGAGTGCGAAATGCATATCTCGCCATCGCGGCGCGTGAGCCGCAACGCATGGTCGTGGTGGACGCTCGCGGGACTCCCGCCCAGACGCATCGACAGATCGTGGAAGTTGTGCGGCAAAAGTTGAAACTGGCGCAGAAAAAAACTTGAATTCCCCAGCGAGGCACAGAGTTACAGAGACAGCCCACAAAGGCCTGGACATGTGAAGGCCGTAGTATTCTCGATTGATTGGATTCCGATTCTCTCTGCGACTCGGTAGTGAATAGGCCTTTATGCCTTTTTCTGACTTTTACGGCAATTCGGAAGCTGTGGGCCAAATGCGCGACATGTTGGCGCGTGCCCGATTTCCCCAGGCTGTGATTCTGGCGGGCCCCGCTGGCTCCGGCAAATACACTTTGGCCTTGATGCTCGCCAAAGCCATGAATTGCCTGGCTCCGACTGTCACGAATGGCCTGCCCGACTTTTGCGGCGAGTGTTCCAACTGCGTCCGTATCGCACAGGCGGAAGATCTTGAGGCACGTTTTGCCGAGGCCGTTGAAGCACGCGAGGGTCTACGCGAAACCGACAAGAAAGAGACCCGGCTTTTCGTCCAAACTCATCCCGATGTGCTGGTGATTCCGCCCGATCCGCCGCAGATGATGATCAAAGTCGATCAGGTACGGCGAGTGATTGAAACCATTTACTACCGGCCGGGCGACGCCAACGAGCGGGTTTACATTTTTACAGACTCGGCTTTCATGAAGGAGGCGGCCAACTCTTTGCTGAAGGTGCTCGAAGAACCGCCTGAGTTCGCCACTATCTTCCTGTTGACGGAGAATGCGGGCGAGTTGTTGCCGACGATCCGATCGCGTTCGATGGTGGTCACGCTGGGTGCGCTACCCGCTGCCGAAATTGAACGATATCTGGCAACGCACCGTCCCGACTGGAATCCGAAACAACGCGCCCTGCTCGCCCGGCTGTCAGAAGGGGCTGTGGGCCGCGCCCGCAGCTTCGATCTCGCTGCTTATACTGCGGCCCGCGCGCATGCGCTTGCGATCCTCAGTTCCGCCTTGCGCGCCAGCGATCATAGTGAGCTGTTCAAGATTACGGAAACCTATCGAGCCGGAGCGGAGGGTCGCGATAAAACGGAACGGCTGCTGCGGGCAATCTATTCGGTGCTGCAGGACTTGACCTTCCTGAACTCGGGGACTCCGGAGCTCATTCGCAATACCGATATCCAACCGGAGTTGAGAAGCCTGGCCGAGTTTGCCGACTTCCCCTGGATTACGCTGGCCTCCGACCGCCTGGCTGAGGTCGAGCGCGGCATGCGGCGCAACCTTTTGCGCTCACTCTCGCTGGACGCTTTTGAGGCGGCGCTGGAGCGGGGGTAGATCTTCATATCTGATGCTTCGACAAGCGCCGCACGTGAAAAAGTTTGCGGCATAGCGGCAAATTAGGTCACAGCATCGGCGAGTTCTTCTTCCGCCCCGAACTTTCTCGGCGGTAATCTTCACCAAAACAATTACGCCGCGTCTAGTTTTGATTTTTGTTGAGCTGCGGCCACGTTTTTCTCACCAAGGGTGAGTGCGACTGTGCTAGCATGGCGGACCTGCGCTTCACCACTCGGCATTGTCGCTTTCAAATAAGGGGACCTATCTTGGCAAAGAAACTTGTTATCGCGGTAGCCACACTTCTGTTTATGCTCTCGGGAGTCTCGCTGGCGCAGAAGCTGACACAACTCGTTAATCCGGCGCCCGACGGCGCCTTCGTGGAATATCTTTTGACCGATGGGACGGTGATGGTTCAAGGCCAGGGCTGCACGGATTGGTGGAGGCTTACACCTGACAAATCCGGAAGCTACGTCAAAGGGACTTGGAAGCAAACTGCCAGCCTGCCTTCCGGATACGATCCCTATGCCACTTCCGGGGCGGTACTGGCTGACGGTCGGTTTTTATTGGTTGGGGGAGAATACAGCAACTGTGGCGGCAGCTTCACGCTTACCAACCAAAGCGCGATTTACGATCCCAAGACGAATAAGTGGACGATGGTAGCGCCGCCGAAGGGATGGTATGACATCGGGGATTCGCCTGCGGCTGTGCTCCCAAATGGCCAGTTCTTGCTTGGCCGAAAAACGAATAAGAATATGGCAGTGTTGGATCCCGCTACGCTTAAGTGGACGGAAGTGGGATCGGCGGGTAAGAGCGACTTCAATGCCGAGGAGGGCTGGACTCTCCTGCCCGACGGCACCATCTTGACCTATGACGTAAAAAACAATCCCAACTCGGAGATCTACGATCCGTCTTCACAAACATGGACAAGCGCCGGCAGCACCGTAGCAAATTTGCAGGGACCTCCCCAGGAGGGCTGCCTGAACTACGGACACAATCACGTGTATTGTCCTCCGGGGGAAACGGGACCGGGTATCCTGCGCCCGGACGGCACCGTTTTCGCCACTGGAGCCCTGCACCTGAACGCATCCACCGGGCACACGGCGATCTATAACCCAGCAACAGCCAAATGGACAGCTGGCCCCGACTTCCCGAATGGCGACGCTGCGGGCGATTCGTTTGCTGCGCTTCTACCCAACGGCCGCGTGCTGGTACTGGGTAATTCCGGGACTATGTACGAGTTCAATGGGTCGACGTTGACTTCCACGACCGTGGGTTTTGGTAGTTTGATCGTGATGCCGACTGGAGAAGTGCTTGTCGCCGGCAGCGCGGCCTATACTTCCACCGGGACCTACAAGAGCTCGTGGGCACCGAAAATCACTTCGTTTCCCGCCACTGTGACGCGCGGCTCCACTTACAAAATCTCGGGCCAGCAGTTCAACGGGTTATCCCAAGCGGCTGCGTTCGGAGACGAGTTTGGAACCGCGACCAACTATCCCTTGGTACGGATCACGAATCAATCCACCGGTCACGTTTTCTACGCCAAGACGCACGACCACAGCAGCATGGGAGTTGCGACCGGGAAGGCCACGGTTTCGACCAACTTCGATGTGCCTGCGGGGATGGAGGCCGGAGCAAGTTCGCTGGTGGTAGTGGCGAATGGCATTCCATCGAAGGCGGTGAGCATCACAGTCGAGTAGGAGTGCGGCGCGTCGTTCCTCTTTGTATGCGCGAGATCCTTCGGGACCTGAAGTCCCTCAGGATGACATCTGGCAGAGGGGTTACTTTGCGCTCATGACCAGCTTGGCGATGGTGGCCAACTGCATGTTCGAGGTGCCTTCGTAGATTTTGCCGATTTTCGAATCACGCCAGTATTTCTCGACCGGATAGTCCTTGGTGAATCCGTAGCCACCATAAATCTCGATGGCTAGGGAGGTCACGCGCTCGGCCACCTGGGAGCAGAACAGCTTGGTCATGGCGGCTTCTTTGACGAAGGGAATGCCGGCATCTTTCATGCGGGCGGCATTGTAGACCATGAGCCGGGCGGCTTCGATTTCAGTAGCCATTTGCGCGATCTGGAATTGGATACCCTGAAAGTCGGCGATGGATTTACCGAACTGCTTGCGCTCTTGCGCGTATTTCGCGGCGTATTCCCAGGCACCGCGAGCCACGCCTGCCATTTGCGCGCCGATCCCGATACGGCCCTCGTTCAGAGTTTCAATGGCGATTTTGTATCCCTTGCCGACTTCGCCGAGGACGTTCGACTTGGGGACGCGGCAATCCTCCAGAATCAACTCGCAAGTCGAGGACGCCCGGATGCCGAGCTTGTCTTCTTTCTTGCCGACGGTGAATCCGGGAAACTCTTTCTCGATGATGAAGGCGGTGATGCCTTTATATCCCGCTGCGGGATCGACGGTGGCAAACAGAATGAAGACGCCGGCCTCTTTGCCATTGGTGATCCATAGCTTGCGTCCATTGAGGACATAATCGCTTCCCTTAAGCTCCGCTTTAGTCTGCAGCGCAAACGCGTCTGAGCCCGAACCGGCCTCGCTCAACGCATACGCCCCACACAAATCCGCAACCATTCGCGGCAGATAGCGCTTCTTCTGGTCGTCAGTGGTCCAGCGCAGCAGAGCGTTGTTGACCAGGGTATTTTGTACGTCCACAATCACGCCTGCCGAGGCGTCGACGCGGGAAAGTTCCTCTACCGCGAGAATCGCTTCAAAGAACTTCCCGCCTGCGCCGCCATATTGCTCGGGCACCTCGATTCCCATGAGTCCGAGCTGGAAGAACTGGTGAATGAGTTCTTTGTCGAAGACGCCCTTTTCGTCCATCTCTTTCACCAAAGGACGAATTTTTTCTTCGGCAAACTGGCGGATGTTGTCGCGGAAAAGAATTTCGTCTTCGGTGAAGCTGGTCAGAGGAGTCGGCGAGGGAAGTTGCAGAACATCGGGCATGAAGGCACCTTCAGAAGCAGGATAGCGAACTGGAAATTCTAGCACTTGCAGGTGGGATATAGGGATCGGGCGGGAGAAAGAATTAGCGTCTCTGGCCGCCGTGGACCAGTTTGAGGCCATCGGCCTGCAGAATGCGCTGGATCTGATTCCGCGCGTGGACTGCCCAGGGGCCACTGGTATCCAACTTAACATATGCCCGCCAGTGCTTTAAAGCTTTGCGGGGTTCTCTGACTTTCTCATAGGCGAGCGCCAAATTGTAATGAGCGTCGCCGTAGGTGGGCGCGAGTTGCAACGCGGTGTTGTAGGCCTGGATCGCGGCGGCGACACGACCGGTTTCATCAAGTACATTGCCCAGGTCGAAATAAGCCAAAGCATAGCGTGGATCAATTTCAATGGCGGCGCGGTAGTGCTTCTCTGACAGCGTGTAATCCTGCCGGTTGTAGTGCAGCGTGCCTAAGTTGATGTGCGCGGCCGCGTGCTCGGGATCGAGTTCCAGCACCCGTTGATAAGCCGCAATCGCCTGGGTCTGGGTGTTGGGATCTTCCTCGAGCGCAATGCCCTGGGCGAAAAGCCCAGTGACATCGGCGGGAATCGGTCCGGGCTTAACCAGCGGGGTCGCGGTACTGGTAACAACATTGTCCCGGGCGGAGAAATCGAACATGAACTGGCCCGCGATCGGCTCAACCAACCTTCCCTGGTGGCGGAAAGCAATGCGATGCCCGGCGCTTAAAACGCTCGCCTCGACCAATGGATTCTCCATTCCCGCAGCCTGTTTCTGCATGGCATCAAGCGACCGCCGGATTACCGCGGGGCGCACTTTGTGAGCGCACAAGTCGCGAATTTTCTTGATTTGCAGGAGGTCAAAAAAGGAGTAGCTCTCGGCGGCGGCTACCAGTTCGGCTTTTTCCCAAGCTGCCAACTGACGCGCCGTGAGCCGAAGAATCCGGAGCAGATCTGCTCGACTATATCGGTACACGGTGATAAGGAACGTCCAGGTTTCATTATCCGAAGTTGGGGTTGTGTTGGCAAGTGGAAATAAGTCTCTAAGGGAACCTGAAGCGGCAACTTGCATCGTCGCTGGTGCAACTTAAGAGAGATTTCGCCGGTCGAGCCATCCGCGCTGGGACGTTGGCTCAACCCGCGCCGAACTTGTCACGAACTTTTAATGTCTCTGAGACGAACAACTTTCACTTTCCAGCGATATCATTAACCGTTCCCGGATACCGACGCATGAAACAGCCATGAGACGAAAAACCGTTCAAGAGCTCGAGTCCACAAAGGAAATGACCGGATTGGTGGAGCAGGCCTGTCTGGTCGCCAAGGATGCCGCGTTCAATCTAAGAGACTTTCTTGAGAATTCGTCCAACATGGCCTTCATTGCCGTGCAGGACTGCGAGAAAGAACTGGATCGCGCCGAACGCAAAATCGACGACGGGATTACGCATGCGATCACGCAAGTCACTGAAGTGGAGGCACGCGAACTGCTCGCCTGCCTGAAGTTCATCATTGATCTCGAACGCATTGGAGATCTGACTTGGTCGGTAACCCAACGCCTGCAACGCCTGACTCCCAAGATCCTGCGCGACGACCGCCGGGACTTAATCGCGATGGCCGACATCCTGGAAAGGATGCTGGAGGTCGTGCACAAGGGGTTTGTAAGCCGCGATCTGGAGTCGGCAAATTGGATATTGAAAACGGACACGCAGATTGACCAAGTTTGCCGGGCAGTCTTTCAGCGCCACCTCGAAAGCAAAAGTAAAGACCGGCCCCGCGACTACAGCACAAATCTGCTGCTGATGGCGCAAGCTTTCGAACGCGCCGGAGACCACACCAAGAACCTGGGTGAAGAGTTGGTTCATCTGGTGGAAGGCCGCAGCGTGCGCCACGAGCCGAAGCGTTCAAGAGGCTCACGCGCCGCGCACGAAGCGTAACGCACGGTTTGCTTGCCCACGACCTGGGCATGGTTTCAGGCACTCATCCCCTCCAGCCTTTCTCGGAGATGGCTCTTCCAACTCTCCGGCAATGCTGCAACTTGCAAGGCGCGGCGGATGGACGCTACTTCGGCGTCGCCGAACGTTTTCGCGATATACAGTCGAGTGATTTCCGAGATCGGAACTGCGTTTGGGTCTTGAGCAATCGCCTTGATCTCATCCCCGGCGCCAACTTCTCCTTCGCGGGTCACCGCGAAATAAAATCCAGTTCGTCGGCTCGCGAGGAATCTCGCTACCATGTCGTCCGATTGAAACCTCACACCAAGCTTGTAGCAAGGCAGCCGAGGCTGGGTCACGACCACCTCCGCAGTGCCGACAGAGAACTGATCGCCAAGATGGACTGAGTCTTCCAGCGGACCATCAACTGTGAAATTTTCTCCAAATACACCCATAGGCAGGCTGCCCTGGCAACTCTCTTTTCCAGTAATCGTAGTGAGCCAGTGGGTAGCAGTAAACGGCCTTATATTCGCCGCCATGAACGGTGAGGTCCGCCTGACGATCGCCATCCAGATTGAGCTTGTGTAGAGTCACACGGCCTTCGACCGGCAGCTTGAAAATGCCAGTCGTCACGTTGATCCCTCGCCACACAACTTCGCGGGGAAGTCCGGTGTTTAGTGATACCACCTTCAACTCCGGTCGTCCTTTCCGGCCACCAAGTTCATAGGGAGCATTCGTGACTAAAGTTGTTGAACAGGTTGTTCAAAGACTCGGCCAGCGTTGGGTGCGCCAGAATGGCATCGTGCAGTACGGTGTATTTCAGCTTGCCCATCATCGCAAGCTGGATCATCGACATTACTTCACTGCCATCCTCGCCCAGCATAGCAGCTCCCAGAATCTCTTCAGTCTGCGGATCGACTAGCGCTTTCATGAAACCGCCCGATCTCCCGGTTTCAAGTGCCCACGCTACCGTGGTCATCGGCAGGTTCGCTACGGTCCTTTTTTGCCCTGTTCTTTCGCTTCTTTTTCACTCAAGCCAATACGCCCCATTAGCGGGTCAATAAACACGCTGCAAGGGATTGGGCGCCCGGTGATGCTGCGATTGCCGCCTTCCCGAAGATTGGTGTGCAAGACGCCTCAAGTGGATCCGGCAGTCTAAGAGAAACCTGTTACAGGCGAGAGACGATCAGAAAGCCGCCCACGATGGCGATTACGTCTTCAACCAATGCCACGGCGAGGTCGGGCAAATGCCGGCGCACGACCAGGGCGTGGCGGATGTTGTAACCGCTAAACGTCCCGAACAGGGCACCGATTACGCCGACGATTGCCGCGACGATCAGACTCCCACCGGCGCTAATCGCAAGCGCCGTACCGCATAGGCCGGCGAAAACAATGCGTGCGATCAGTCCTGGAGGCGCGGTACGCGCTGGAGTTTTTGGCAGTTTATCTGCGATCAGTTCGACAACCGCCAGCAGCGTGAAAAAAGCCACTGTTCCCGGGTGGCCCATGAACGCCAACTTGCTTCCTGCAAGGTGAAGCCAGCCAAAATGAGCAGCCCAGCAGACCACTGCCGGAGCCGTCAGCGAACGTAATCCCGCTACGCAGCCAACAAGGAAACACAGCAGGGATAATGTCATAGGGTGCCTTTCTACGGCCCGAGCGAACCGCGTTTCTTTCTAACTTACCAGAATCGATTCCCCGTGACCCAAGAGCGACGAATTCTACAGCGTCGAAATCCGCGACGGAATCGCAATGTCGGGACCACATCGATAACGCGCATACTCGCTGGGGTGAATTTGCTTTGACAATAGATAATCTCTTTACACGCACATCGACACCGAGGGTCTGATGCAGGGCATTCCTCTCGACACCGTGAGCCAACTGCGGGCTGCAACCATGAAGCAGTTGATCGTGGCTGGTGCGGGACGGATAAAACTAAGCGGTCCTAAGAATCTGGCGGGCTTTCAGCGTGGCTGAGGTAATAGTGAACTGTGGGTGTGATAACGAGCGACAGCACAATCGAGATGGTGATGCCTCCGATTACGGCGATGGCGAGAGGCTGAAGCATCTGAGACCCAGCACCGATGGCGAGAGCGAGGGGCAGCATACCGGCAGCCGCGGCGAGGGCAGTCATCATAATTGGACGCAGTCGTCGCCGTCCGGCCTGAATCATGGCGTCGCGGGGCGACATCCCATCGGCGCGAAACTTTTGTTCGGCATCCAGCAAGAGGATTCCGTTCTTGGCCACGATGCCGATCACCATGATTAATCCCATGAACGACGCGATGTTGAAGGTGGTGCGCGTTACCAGCAACGCCAGCAACACTCCCGACGTGGAGAGCACCGCCGACGCTAAGATGGCAAGCGGCGCCGCGATCGTACGAAATTCGAACAGCAGCACGATGAACACAAGCACAATTGCGAGCACCAAAACCAGCATCAGGTCGTGAAACGCCTTCTGCTGTTCTTCATACTTCCCGCCGTACTGTAGACGGATCGACGAAGGAATCTTCAAGGCAGAGACAGCTTTCCGAACCGCGGTCATGGCGCTCCCAAGGTCTCGTCCTTCGAGACGAGCCGTGACCGAGACCACGCGTTGCAGGTTCTCGCGCCGAACCTCAGTCTGGCCGGGAAGTTCTGTCACCGCGGCTAGGGAACCTAACGTGGCAGTGCGGCCGCTTCCGCTGACTATGAGCGTATTTTTCATTGCGTCCAGCGAAGACCGATTCGGGTCGGGGAAGCGAACCCGTACCACGTAAGTCCGATCGTTTGCGACCACTGGATTTTCGGCCGGCATGCCCTCAAGCAGGGCCTGGGCATCGGTCGAGACCTCCTCTGGTGTAAAACCCGCTCTGGCAGTAAGCGTCGGGTCGACAGTAAAGAGTGTGGCCGGCCCGCTGATTGTGTTGTCGATTCCATTGCGAAGATCGACGACTCCATCGACCTTGCTGATCGCGTCGGCGATTTGCGGCGCCCAGGTTCGCAAGAGTGCGCCATCGTTCGAATACAGCTTGATGAAAACGTCTTCCGGTTCGTTCGACAAATCCCCGATCATGTCCTGCAAAACCTGAACGAATTCCACATCGATACCGGGCTCTTCCCGTGCGATGCGAGATCGGAGTTCAGCGATGACCTCATCTGTTCCCCGGCTCCGTTCTCGTTTGAGCTTTACCGCAATGTCCCCCCGATTCACTTCGGTAACAGTGGCCAGGCCGAGCTCAAGACCCGTACGCCGGGATTCCCCCTGAACTTCTGGAACTTCCAGAATCATCTTCTCGATGTGTCCCACTACTCGCTGGGTCTCGGCAAGCGAAGTGCCGGCCGGAGTTAGATAGTCGAGGATGAATCCACCCTCATCCATTTCGGGTAGAAGATCGTTTCCCATGACGCCGTAACAGACGACAGAGGTCACGATCAGGACCACGCTAAAGATTGCGATCCATCTCGGACGCTCGAGAGCGAAGCGGAGGCACTTCTCATAAAACTCAACAATGCGGAGGAACGGGCCGCTCAGAGTCGCTTCTTCCGCGGCGAACATTCGCTCTTTGGTCGCTGGATGCTCAGAAGGTTCCCCGGTTTGATTGAGGCCGATGAAATATTGGCTCAAGGTTGGGGTCCAGGACAGGGCGAGGACGAGCGACGTAAGCAGTGAGACCGAAACTGTAATGGCGAGAGCACGAAAGAAAATCCCGGTCACACCGGTGATCGCGATCAGCGGAAGAAAAACCACAATGGGGGTGATAGTTGAGCCAACCAGAGGAACAGAAATCTCCGACAAGGCGCTGCGGATCGCTTCCAGCCGGCCTTGGCCTGCGTTGCGATGGAGAGCGACGTTTTCGACGACAACAATTGCATCGTCGATGACGAGCCCGACGGCCGCGGCCAAGCCGCCCAGCGTCATCAGATTAAAGCTTTGACCAAGAAGCTTGAGAACAATAAACGTGATCAGGACGGTGGCTGGGATCACCAGAGCCGCAACGATCGAAGCCCCCCAATCGCGGAGAAATAGCACCATGATGAGCGAGGCCAGCACCAGACCAATGAGGATCGCATCGCGCACGCTCTTGATCGATTCGGTCACAATTTCCGACTGATCGTAAAACGGCTGAAGGTGTACGCCCGGTGGCAGGGAGCGCTGGAGACTGGCAACCTCATCATGAACTAAGTTGGCCACGTCCACGGTATTACTGTCAGGCTGACGCGTGATGTTGAGCAGTACAGCGGGCTTGCCATTGGCCGTGACCGCGGTATGAAGCGGCTTTACGCTTCGCTCGACCAGCGCCACGTCGCCGATCTTGACCGGAACGCCCGCTGGTGTCGTCTTTACGACGACTTGCCCGAGTTGCTCAGGGCTTGTCACCTGTCCGCTCACGAGCGTCAGGTAAACCTGATGGTTCTGATCCAGGAGTCCGGGAGAATCGATGAGATTGGTCCGCCGCACCGAATCGAGGATGTCCGTTACCGTGACACCGCTGGCAAGCAGTTTGGCTGGGCTCGGTGTGATGTGAAACTCGGGCTGCTCGCCGCCCTGCACTACCACAGCTGCTACGCCGTTCAGCCGGTTGAGGCGTGGTTTCAGGTCGTAGACCGCCATTTCCCAGAGCTGCGTTTGTGGCACCGAATCCGAGGTCAGGCTGTAACCGATAATCGGAAAGGATGCGAATGTCAGCCGATGCGTGCTGATGACGACCGTCGCGGGCAGCTCCGATCGCACCCGGGCGAGAGCGGCATCAACCTGCTGCAATGTCAGAACCATGTCCACGTGCCAATCAAAAAAGAGATCGACTTCGGCCGCGCCCCGGCTGGTGATTGACCGGACAGAAATCAGCCCCGGCACGCTATTCACCGATTCCTCGATAGGGCGTGTGATGGTCACCGTCATCTGATCGATGGGCATCACGCCGTTGTCGACGCCGATCACTACCCGTGGGAAGTCCGTGGTAGGAAACACCGAGATCGGAATCGTAAAAGCGAGATAGATTCCAGCTAAGGCTAGAACAATCGTCAGAAATATCAGTGGCTTCGCGAACCGGGTAAACCAGTAGCGCTCGGCGGTCGCACCGGTCGTACGCAGACGCTCGAGGAGTGGTTCCAGGCGCATGCCTCAATCCTTCTCCGCGGCTGGTTTTGATGGTTCGGCGGGTGAGCTGTCCTGCTTTTCCGGTTGGATTGGTTTCACTCGGGTGTTATCGGGCAGGCCGTAAGCGCCGGTCGTAACTACCGTCTGACCGGCGGCCAAACCCTTGGTGATCTGCACCAGGTCGGCGTTGCGGATTCCAACTTCTACTTCCGTCTGGTGCGCATGCTGGTCTGTGCCGACGACCATCACGTTCGTACCCCCTTCAGGACTCTGCAACAGAGCAGCCGCAGGAATCGTGATCGCGTCTGGCACTTGCTTTGCGACAATTTGAACTTGCACGGTCGAGCCTGGCCGAAGGGCGCCTTCTGCGTTTTCGGTTTCAACCCATACCTCGACGGTCGTGCTGTTGGGATCAACGGCAGGGCTCACGAGCGTGAGCTTTCCCTCTTTCGAGGGAGTGTCGCGTCCCGAGATCGTCGCCGCATCGCCAACTTTGAGAAGCGCCGCCTGCTCTTGCGGGATATGCACCTTGGCAATCACGGACGAAGTATCCATGATGGTCAGAATAGGAATTCCGGGGGGTGGAGTTTCGCCAGTATATCCGGGCCGTTCCGTCACGAATCCGTCGATGGGACTGCGAATTTCCGTATAGCCCAATTGCGCCGCGGCACCTTCGTACTTGCCGCGTGCGGAGGCCAACTGTCCCGCTGCCGACTTCGTTGTTTGCGGTTTGCCAATGGACTGTAACGCAGAAAGGTGCTGTGCTGCGATCTGGAACTGCGCTTTCGCTTGAACCAAAGACACTCCGGCCTGATCGAGTTCCTTCCTTGGCAGAGCGCCTTCCTTGTAGAGGTACTGCCGGCTGTCGTAGAGTTTCTGCTCTGCATCCAGAGCTTCGCGCGACGAGCTCACATCGAGCTCCGCTTTCTTCAGGTCTTCGGGCAGGCTGGCTCCCGTGGTCGTTTCGTAAGCTGCCTGGGCCTGTTGCAAAACGCCTTCGTTGTCTGTGACGGCGGCGGCGATGTCCCGATTCTCAAGCTCCGCAAGCAACTGCCCGCGATGTACCCGAGAACCGCGATTTACGTAGAAACGGCGCACGGGAGAGACGACCTTCGGAGTAATCGCGGCCTGGTTCTTGGGATACAAAATCGCTTCGGCCCGAATAATTTGCTGGATCGGGCCCTGCTGCGCCGCGGCGGTTTGTACGGAAACCAGCGGTTGCTCTTCGGGAGCCTGCTTCGAACACGCTGTGAGGCCAACTAGACTCGCCAGCCACAAAGCGATGAGTTTTTTGTTAAGGCGAGCAATCGACATGCGCTTAAAAGCTCCCGGTAAGAGTTTGGAGATTGGCAATCGCCACACGATATCTCACCTGCCCATCGTCGAAATTGTTGCGGGCCTGCGTGAGCACATTCTGGGCATCGACCGCCTCCAGTATCGTAGCCTCTCCGCCCTGGTAGCGGATGGCCGTTAAGCGCAAGCTTTCCTGCGCGAGATCCACGGATTGATGGAGCAGAGTGAGCTGGTTTCTTGCCAGCTGTGCTTCGGAATACAGAGTCTGCAAGTCTGCTATGGCCTGACGCTGCGCCGCACTGAGTTCCAGCCTCGACTGATCGCGACGCAGTTGCGCCTGCTTCACTCGGCTTTGAGTTGCTCCCCAGTTCCAGATCGGCAGATTCAGGGTTGCGGAGACTTGGTAGCCGAGATTATTAACGCCATCTGTTTTAGTCGCATATTGGGTGGCGTCGATGCCGTAAAAGTAGTTGATGGAAAGCGACGGCAGATGTTCGCCGATGGCCGAAGTTACTTCCTGCTCCGATGCGCGCATTGCAGCCACAGCAGCCTTTAACTCCGGATTGTTTCGCGAGGCTAGATCCTGCGCCTCGCTAAGCTCGGGCAGAGACGGCGCAACACTGAGATCGTCCGCAACCTGGTAGTCGCGCGTGAAGTTCGGGAAGATCAGCACTGCCAGGGCTAGACGCGCTTTTTCTTCGGCCAGCGTGCTTTCCTGCAAATCTCGGTTGCGGTCGTTTGCCTCCAGTTGCGCTTTCACAACGTCGGAGTGCGCCACTTCGCCGCCGCCTTCCAATTGTTCGCTGATCTTCAGAAAATGTTGCGCCTCATCCGCGGCCTGCTGCGCATTCGTAATCTTTCGCTTCGCCGCGATCGCGCCATAGAAACTTTGAACTACCGTCACTACCAATCCGCGGGTCGCAATCTCAGCTTTCGCATTCGCTAAGGCTTCAACGGCGCGAGCACGGCGATAGTCCGCAATCGACGACAGTCCGATTCCTTCGTGCACCGCGCCCTGGCTGATGTATTCGTGAACGGCGTTCGCCGAGATGAACCTGCCGGACAACGTTCCGTTCGGTTCTGTATAAATTGCGCCGGTGGTGTACCCGACATCCGGCAGAAGGGCCGCTCGAGCTTGAACACGGTCTTCACGTGCCAGCCCGGCCTCTGTCAGCGCCGCGTGAAACTGCGGAGCATTGGCTTTTGCTCTCTGGATTGCATCGGCGAGGGTGATAGTCAACGTCTGGTCACGTGCGGGAGTAGGACCCTGGGCCACGGTCACGTTTGTCTGAGCCCAGACGTCCATGCACGCTATGATCATCAGCGCCGGAATGTATCGGAACACGCGTCACCTCTTTGTCGCCATACAAAATATGCCAAAAAGAAGGTGAAGCGAAGCTGAATTACGATTTGAAAGGCAAGCGGACCGTCATGACCGTGCCTTCGCCAACCCGGCTGTCGACCACAATGGTACCCCCGTAAGCGTTAACCATTGCCTTAGTAATCGCCAGACCCAGCCCATAGCCGCCTGTTTCGCGGGTGCGCGAAGCATCCGCCCGGTGAAAGCGATCGAAGATGTGTGTGAGTTCACTCTCGGCGATCCCGGTTCCCCAGTCTTGCACTGTGACTTGCGCGTTGTGGTCCTGCTCCGAAATCGTGACCAAAACCCTCGAACTCTTTGGGCTGTACCGGATCGCATTTTCCAGCAGATTGTTCCAGATGAGCTCAAGGTCTTCGGGATCGGCCTTGATGGTGGGGTGGTTCTCGGATAGAACCTCAATCCTTACTCCGCCTGCGTCGGCGACGGCTCCCAATCGATCGGCGCTCTGCTCACAGGAGGCCGCCAGATCGACGGGGACGAGATCTTGCCGATGATGACCTGCGGCGGACTGTTCCGCTCGTGCCAGACGCAGCATGGAATGAATGAGCTTCTCGATACGGGCAACATCGTCAAGCGCGATCTCCATCCGTGCCCTGTATTCGTCTGCAGTTCGTGGCACTTGCACCATCGATTGCAGAGTGGATTTCAAAATAGCGACCGGTGTCTTCAATTCATGCGCAGCGTTCGCCAGAAATTCCTGCTGCGAACTGAAGGCACGATACAACGTCGCAAGCATGGTTTCCATCGCACCCGTCAACGGGGCCAGTTCTTCGGTCGCAGTCGCGTCTTCCGGAAGGTTGAGATTCCAGTCCGACGCCGACACCTTTCCTGCGCTGACCGCCAAAGTCTTTAGCGGGGAAAGCCCCTGGCGAATCGCCCATGCCACCACCAACGTGGCCATCGCGAGCAAAAGCAGGCTGCCGGCCAGGGTCAGGATCGCGGCGTGCCACAGATCTTCACGGAATTCGTCGGTTGGTGCGGCGTAGATCACCGTTATCGTTGCATTGGATTTCGTGTCCGGCCCTTCTCGGTCCAGCACCGGAAGATGGTCCAGGCGAACCGTCCGGTAATGAACTCCATCGACGGTCACGTCCCAGTATTGGCGGCCTGGCTTCGAGGGGCCGGGAAGATTTCCTGGCCAGTTCGAGGATGCCCCAATCACACGGCCACTCTCATCGACGATCTGATAGAAATCGGGATGCCGCCGGTCCAGGGACGGCGGCGAGAGCTCTCGATCGAAGATAAGTTCGTGATTGCCTTCTTCGGAATACCGGATTAGAGCCGCAACACTCATTGCTCGGCCGTGAAGACCGGCGTCGAACGCCGCCCGCAGCTGTCCGCGTGTAAAGTACGTAGCCAGTGCGACCAGCGCAACGGTCAGGATAAGTTGGGTCGCAAAAACCGATGCAATCAGCCGACGCCGGATGGAGAGTTTCGGCATTTTAGTTCCGTAGCATGTATCCCTGGCCGCGCGAGGTTTGTATCAGGTCACCGTTCCGATCGTCCAGTTTGCGGCGCAGTCCGGAAATATAGACCTCAATCACGTTGCTGAAGCGCTCCCAGTTAAAGTCGTAAAGATGTTCGAGCAACTCGGTCTTGGAAATAATTGCGCCCGAACGATGCGCCAGATATTCAAGCACACGATATTCCATCCCCGAAAGCACAATCAGTTTGCCATTGCGGCGCACCGTACGATCTGCCGTATTGATTTCCAGATCTTTTACCTTCAAAACGGGCGCCCCGTGGCCTTTGCCGCGTCGAATTAGCGCTTTGGAGCGCGCAACCAGTTCGCCGAGATCGAACGGCTTGGTGACGTAGTCATCAGCCCCGGAATTGAGCACCGCCACAATGGATTCTTTCTCGTCTCTCGCCGTCAGCACCAGGACCGGCGTTGTAATTCCCGCAGTCCGCATACGCTGCAATACGGTCATGCCATCGATTCGCGGCAGCATCAGGTCAAGCAGCACGAGATCATATGGGTTCGACTCCGCCATATACAGACCTTCCTCACCATCAAACGCGAGATCGACGGCGTACCCCGCGCCCTCGCGCATACTGCGTCCAATATTATCGGCGAGGCGCCGTTCATCTTCGATGATGAGAATGCGCATTGCCTGAGAGTACGCTCGCGGGATATTCGTTGGAAAGGGGCTGCAGAGTGCTTCGGAAGGTGCGGCGATCTTCGCCGATCCAATTGCCAATTGAACAGACCGACCGTGACTCGGAATCTCAAGCCGGTCGGGCCAGGTGTTGCCTCAGGGTTTCGCCGTCCAGTTCTCCCTCCCACCGTGCCAGGACTAGCGTGGCTACCCCATTTCCAATCATGTTGACCAGGGCTCGGAACATGCTTAGAAAACGGTCAATTCCGAGAATCAGTGCCATGCCCGCAACTGGAATGGTTGGGATCACCGAAAGTGTGGCCACGAGCGCAATGAACGATGCGCCCTGCACGCCGCTGGCACCCTTGGAAGTAAGTACGGCGACGGCGAGAATGGTGAGTTGCTGCGTCAGAGTCAGGTGGGTATTGGTGGCCTGCGCCACAAATAAAGCGGCCATGGTCATGTACAGGCTGGTTCCGTCTGTGTTGAAAGTGAATCCCGTCGGGACCACCAGGCCGACCAGAGACTTCGAGCAACCGAGCTTTTCAAGCTTTCCCATTAGAGTCGGGATGGCAACCTCTGACGAACTTACCGCCAGCACCAGCAGGATCTCTTCCCGGATGTATGCCAGAAAACGAAAAATGTTGAAGCTCGCGGCCCAGGCCACGGTCCCGAGCACGATCACGACAAAAAGCACCGAGGTGAGCCAAAAAGTTGCGATGAGCTTCGCCAGCGGACCAAGGGATGCGAGCCCGAATCTGCCGACTGTGTACGCCATTGCGCCGAACGCACCCACTGGCGCGAATTTCATCAACAGTCTCGTGACCTCAAATATAACCTGGGTAAAGGAATTGACCAGGTCGACCAACGGTTTGGCTCGCGCACCCACGGCTGACAACGCAAAGCCAAACAGCAGAGCGACGAAAACCACTTCGAGGATATCTCCCTTAGCGAAGGCGTCGACCACGGTCGTCGGAATGATGTGCATCAGAAATTCGGTGACGCTTTGCGTTTTGGCCTGGCCCGCATAGTCGGCGACCGACTTGGCATCCAGGCTGGCGACGTTTACATTGAAGCCGCTGCCTGGCTTTACTACATTGCCCACCAGCAATCCGATCAGGAGGGCCGCCGTGGAAACAACTTCGAAGTACAGCAACGCCATGCCACCGATACGTCCAACCTTTTTCAGGCTCTCCATGCCAGCGATTCCGCTGACCACCGTGCAGAAGATGATCAGAGTGATGATCATCGTAATCAGGCGGATGAAAGCGTCGCCCAACGGCTTCATGGAAATGGCACGAGCCGGGTCCACGTAGCCGAGCACGATGGCCAGAGCCATGGCAAACAAAACCTGAACCCATAGGACGCGGTAGAACGGCGGCTTGCTGGATACCGACGCGTCGTTTATAAGTTCCGTCTGCACGGGTGGAAGACTTGCCATCGTTTTCGTTTGTCCCTGTGGTTGGGCTGTAGTTGCAAAATTTGAACCGTGAATGTTTCTATTTCGCCGGTTCAGATTCGAGCGTGCGCACCTGCCACGGAATGATTACCTCTTTGAAGATGCGGGGATCAGGCCACACTTTTACTTGCCGCCCGAGGTGACCGCCTTGCGGATTGATCCATGCCGTCTTGGGTACATCGCCTTTGTCCAGCAGCAGGTAAATATCTGAGATCGGCACCTGGGTATCCAGAACACCAGCAAGAATGAGCATGGGTGCCATGGGCTTGCCCAGCAGTCCTTGTTTGACCAGCGACATTTTGGGTAAGACTTCCGCCATTTGATCGATGGTGGTTACATTGTCGAAAATGGCCATCAATGCCGGGACCTGATCGAAGAGATATTCGCGATTGCCGATCAGGGAATTCATCAGAAAATCTTTCTGAAAGAAAGTATCGGTGGGCGGAGACTGAGCGCTCGCTCCCCGCAGGCGGGCGTGTTCCACGATGGCCATCTTCGTCGCCCAATACGCACCCCAACTCACGCCGTGCATGGTCACACGGCTCTTGTCGATCTCGGGTCGCGTGGCAATGTAATCGAGAATGCGCGAGAACATGCGGTCCGAAGTTTCACTAACTTTAATTGGACATTGTCCGGTGCCCGGCCCATCCACGGCTAGAAAGCCAACGCCGAAAGGCAGGATCGCACTAAAACTCTCGGACAAATCCTCCTTGCGGCTGTCGAGTCCATTCACCGCAAGCACCAGCGGCACGGGTCCGTTTGTATTCTTCGGCAGGCGGAGGTAGCCGATGATCTCTTTGCCCTCGAACGGGATTCTTACAATCTCGAGCGGTGGATCCCAGAAGCGCGCATGGGCCAGGAAAGCTTCGATCGCTTTTTCGTAGGACCGCTGTTTGCCAGGCGAGGCTGGGATGGGCCAGCGTCCGAAGGAGTAAAGACGCCACGCCCGGATGTAGTCCGCATTCGCCTTCGCCGGATCGGTTTTCTCGAGCGCCTTGGCCTCGTTCATATAGCGATCCGCCACTCCCATAAAAGCTGCGGCCCACTCGTCTTTGTCGCGAGTATGGATCGAGTTGAAGGCTTCCTTGACGTCGGCTGGATCGAGTCCGATCAGCGGGTACTGCCCCACCTCGGCGCGATGGATTGCTTCCACCCTGATTTCGTCAATAGTCCGCTCCGAGCGTTGCTGGGAGAATGAAGGGATGGTGAGAGTCAGGAGTAAGGCAAATGAGGTCGCTAAGAAAGTAAGTCTCGCTGGTTGTCGATTGTGACGCCCTAACGGTGTTGACACAGGATGGGTTCCTTTCCAGTTGAAAAGAGATGGGGCCGGTTTGAGGTCCGGCCCCGATTTACGAAAACTTCGTCATCAGAACAGAAACTTCAATCCCAGTTGAACGGCACGGCTGCCGCCGGAGCCGATGACCGGGTTGGCAGCGGCCACATCTGGTGTGGCGCATCCGCAACCGAAGTTAGCGGCGGAAGGATCGTTGAGACCGAATCCATTCTGTCCTCCATAGGGATTGGCAAAGTTAGGATGGTTGAAAATGTTAAAGAATTCCGCTCTGAATTGAGCGCGAAGCCGTTCCCCAAGCTGCCAGTTTTTCGCGATCGAGAAATCGACGTTGCGAAAACCAGAATCGGGAAACATGTTCCGGCTCATGTTGCCAAATTGCCCGAGTGCCGGAGGAATCATGACTGAGTCGCCTTTGGCATAGCAACCATACAGATTGAGTGCCGTGGTCGCGGGCCCGGCAGTATTCCCTCCATCGAGAGCCGCGGCTTTTGCGTTGCAGGCCGCATTGTTGGTGGGATTTGTCTGACTGTGGTTGCCGGGGAAAAACGGAATCGGTGTCGGCCCCGACTTAAAATCATTCGGGTTCCCAAAGAAATTCCAGCGGATGGGGCTGTTCGCTGGCGGACTGACGGGCAGTGGACCTATCCCAGCAGCATCGGTGCCTTCATCCATCGGTCCCCAGTGTTGTGGAGTTTGCAGGTTGATAATCGAGTTGATCTCCCAACCCTCCAAGGACTGCCAGTAGCCCTTCTTGCCAGGGATCGCGTAGGTGAGCGAAACCGTGAAGCGGTGACGAATATCGAAGTCGCTGTTCCCGTATTCGGCAGCGAGGTTATGAGCGTCCTGCGGAAGTCCCGATCCATAACCAAAATCCCAGTTCGCAGCTACGTCATCAAGAGCGTGCGAGTACGTGTAACCGGCCACCATGCTCAAGCCATGAAAATTTCTGGCATTCAGAGTGATTTGCAGGCCGTTGTAATTAGAGCGGTAAACGTTGCCCATTTGGAAGATGTTGCTCAGGTACGGGAACTTGGTAGCGTACGGCCGATTTGCCTCTTCGCCTCCCGTGCTGTCAGAGGCGCAACCGACGTAACCGTTAGTAACGCAAGTAGCGATGGCGCTGGCTGGCCAGCCCGAACCTACAGGCGGCTGATTAATGTCGCGAGTTCCCATTAAATTGCCACCGTCGTTGCCGACATACGCCATCTCGAGCGATAGCGTCGGAGTAAACGCGTGCTGCACACTGAGGGTCCAATTCCATACATATGGAGTGGTCAGGTTACGGTCGACACTCATAATCGCGCACGGACTGTTGAAGCAGTTAATTTTTTGATTGAGGTTGCCGTAAATCGGACCGTTGTCCCACGGAAAACTAGGGAAGACTGTCAGGTTGCCGGTGTTGATCGTCCCTCCGGCCGTATCTCCGGCGGCATCGATAATCGCACCAGTAGGCACACTGGAAAGGCCGAAGCTGTTGTTGAACGCGAGGAACGACTCCCAATTGATGGTTTCGTAAACCAGCCCGCCGCCCGCACGAACCACGGTTGTTCCTTTGCCATTGGTGTCCCAGGCGAACCCGGCACGCGGAGCGAAGTTCTTGTGGTTTGAGTTGTAGGGAGCGCTGATCTGCTTTCCGACCTGCACCATGCCGAGATTTGGATCGAAATTGCCGAGCAGGTTATTGGCTTCCTTCGGGACCCCACTGAATTCATAACGCAGTCCAAAATTGAGAGTCACATTTCTGGTAACCCGCCAGTCATCCTGAATAAAGGCGGCGTAAGCCCAATTGTGGAGTTGGAATGTAGGATTTCCGGTAAGCACGGACACTTTGAATGGCGCGCCTGAAAAGAAATCCTCCAAAGTCGTAGTGTTGAGGAAATTCGCGGGGTTTAGGGGATTAGGCGTGTTGCCGCCAAGGAACGTGACGCTACCGCGGGCATTTCCCCAGGCCCCGCCCGTAACATTATCCCGATGAACTTCACCGCCGAACTTGAGCGAGTGATTGCCCTTCGTGTAGGAAACGTGATCAAGGAATTGAGTGATGCTGTCCGGCCCCTGAAACTTTGGCCACTTGAATCCGCCCAGCCCTGGAAAGAAATAGCCGCCGAATCCGATGCGCGGCAATCCGCCAGTGTTCGGACCTGAAACTCCGGTATCGAGCCCATAAGCCGACGCTGGCGTGTTGAGGTCGCCCGGCAAGGTTGGTTGGTAGAGCCGGTTATATCCGACGCGTACTTCATTCACCCAACGAACGCTGGGATTCGTCACCCAGTTTCCGCCGGCCACCTGGGCTCGCGTGTGGATGTCGGACCGCCACTTGGATTGCAGTTCGGGAAAGTCTTCGACCGTTCCCGTGTTGTTCCCGAAGAAGTACATCCCGCTGATGCGGTTTTTGGGGTTGAGATTGACGTCCACTTTGCCGACCGCATTGTAGATCGAGACCGTGTTGGGGAACCCATTCGGAATATTGATGTTTGGATTGTTGTTGGTGGGGAAGCCAGTTCCGTTGCATGTAACGGTTGCGCCTGAGAGCGCGCATCCTGCGACCTGCAAGCTGGCGGGACTGATCGTGACTCCTCCCGCCTGTAGATCCGCAATCGCATTCGGGATGCTGTTGGCGCAATCGCCGGTGGCGAGGAAAAGGCAGTTGCCTGCGGTGGGCATGGAGACCATCGACGGGCTCGTGATGCCTCCAAACGAATTCCCAACGTCATACATTTGTCCTTCGAAGGCCCCAAAGAAAAAGACTTTGTCTTTGACAATCGCGCCGCCGACACTGCCGCCGTATTGCTCCAGCGTGGTTGCCAGCTTGGGATTGGGCGCCATGTTGAAATAGTTGCGGGCGTCCAGTGCATCCGTACGGCCAAATGCGAAGGCAGTGCCGTGAAGCTGGTTTGTGCCCGACTTGAGACCGACGTTGACCACCGCTCCGGGCTTCCACCCGAATTCGGCAGGCGGATTCTCTTCCACGTTGAATTCCTGAATCGAGTCGATGGGCAGAATGGTCGCCGAATCGCCAGCAATCCCGGCTCCGTTGATAATGGCCTGTCCAGAGAAGGGCTCGCTGTTGAACAGCCCCTCCACGAAGTAGGCGTTGTCCTCCGCGCGCAGTCCGTTCGTGCTCGTCGTCGAGAATCCGCCGCCGGGATACCTCATCACACCGGGACGCAGTTGCAGCAGGTTCTCGTAGTTTCGGCCATTAAGTGGCAAATCATTGATCTGCGCGTTGCTCAGCGTGCCGCCCAAAGTTGACGATGTCGTGTCGATGAGCGGAACCTCGTCCGTCACCACCACCGTTTCGGAGACCGATCCAGCTGGAAGCGTAATGTCCACCCGCAAGTCCGTCCCGACTTCTACCGGGATGTTGGGGCGCTCTACGGTTTTGAAACCTTTTGCTTCCGCTCGAACTCTGTAGGTGCCAGGCTGCAGTTCGGGAGCGACGTAGTTTCCCGATTGATCGGTGAGTACGGTTCGACTGGTGCCGCGCTGAAGATCGGTGAGGACCACGGTAGCGCCAGCCACAGCCGCGCCGGACTGATCGGCGACCGTGCCCAGAAGGCGGCCAGTGACGGTTTGCGAAAGCGCGGGAACAGAGATGGCGAGGAGCAGGCTGACGATGCCTAGGAACCGAATGCCATTCGACGGAGAATGCATTACGACCTCCAAATCCTAAACAGGATGGAAGAGCTTCGGTCGCACATTCGGCGACCGTTTTCGATCTGAAAATTGAAAAACTTCTGACGATTTGAAGGTATAGCCTTGACGCGGCCTACCCGTCAAGTAGTATTGTGGTTCGACCACAAGACCGCTGCCTGATGGGGCCCGCTGCTTGAGTCCAAACAAGGCTAAGGCGTAGCCTACCGGCGGAGGGACAGAATAAGCATGGCAATTACGACGACCAATCCCGCGACCGGGGAAGTTCTAAAGACCTTCGAGCCCCTGAGCGCGGCCAAAATTGAGCAGAAGTTGCAACTGGCGGCTTCTGCATTCCGAAAACATCGGCGAACTCCATTCGCGGAACGCGCGACTAAGATGATGCGTGCCGCCGAGATTTTGGAAAAGGAAAAGGACGAATGCGCCCATTTGATGACCCTTGAAATGGGCAAGCCCCTGAAGGCCGCCGTAGCCGAAGCGATGAAGTGTGCAGGCGGATGCCGCTACTACGCGGAGAACGCCGAGAAGTTCCTGGCAGACGAAATTGTGGAAACCGGGGCGAAGCGCAGCTTCATCCGCTATCTGCCGCTTGGTCCCATCCTGGCAGTAATGCCGTGGAACTTTCCCTTCTGGCAAGTGTTCCGTTTTGCGGCTCCCGCGCTCATGGCGGGCAATGTTGGACTGCTGAAGCATGCCTCAAATGTCCCTCAATGCGCGCTCAAGATAGAGGACATTCTTCGCCGCGCGGGCTTTGCCGAAGGAGTATTCCAGACACTGCTGATCGGCGCGGGTCCGGTCGATGGCATCCTGAACGATCCCCGTGTCGTTGCTGCGACCTTGACTGGCAGCGAGCAGGCGGGGATTCAAGTAGGAGTTTCCGCGGCCAAGCGAATCAAGAAGGTCGTGCTGGAATTGGGCGGCAGCGATCCTTTCATCGTGATGCCCAGCGCCGATCTGGATGCGGCGGTCACAACTGCAGTCGACGCGCGAATTCAGAACAACGGGCAGTCGTGCATCGCAGCCAAGCGCTTCATCGTTTCGGAAAAGATTGCCGATGAGTTCGAGCGCAAGTTCGTCAAACGCATGCAGGATCTGCGCGTCGGCGATCCGTTCCAGGAGAGTACGCAGCTCGGCCCCTTGGCCAGCGCGGACGCGGTTACTTCTCTCGATGCCGATGTGAAAAAATCCGTGGCCGCCGGTGCGCGCGTGCTGACTGGTGGCCATCCCTTGAAGCTACCCGGTAACTTTTATGCGCCGACGGTGCTGACCGATATCCCGAAAGAATCGCCTGCTTACAAGGAAGAATTCTTTGGTCCGGTGGCGTCGGTTTTTCGCGTGAAGGATATCGACGAGGCCATTCAAATCGCCAACGACAGCCGCTTCGGGCTGGGCGCGAGCGCCTGGACCAACGACCCTGCGGAAACCGAAAGGTTCATCAACGACCTCGATGCCGGTATGGTCTTCCTGAACAAGATGGTGGCTTCCGATCCGCGATTGCCCTTCGGGGGTGTAAAGTTCTCAGGCCATGGACGAGAACTCGCGGTGCAGGGGATTCGCGAATTTGTGAACATTAAGACGGTTTGGATCCAGTAGTCAGGATGGCTTTGCAGCCTTATGGTATAGTGGTCATACCACCATACCGTTATGATCGATCAGGCGCAGCTAATTGGGGATCTGATGACAGACGAAGAGGTGGACTCGCGAGAAGCCAAGCCAATGTACCGGACCGTAAAGACCTCTCGCCTCTACGAGCAGATTGTCCAACAAGTGGAAGCTTCCATCTTGAAGGGGCAACTTAAGCCTGGGGATCAGTTGCCGGCGGAGCGCGACCTTGCGCAGCGCTTTGGAGTGAGTCGCACGGCCGTCCGGGAAGCGGTGAAGACGTTGCGGGAAAAAGGCCTGGTGGAAGCCTACTCCGGTCGCGGCACCTTCGTGACCAATGGAACTTCTCAGGCGATTCGGCAGTCGCTGGATCTGATGATCCGGATCAACCAGCAAGAAGGTTCGGCGAACCTGGCCGAGTTGCGGCTGGTGCTGGAGCCCGAGATTGCCGGCTTGGCGGCCACCCGGATTGAGGAACAGTTGCTAAGCACCATGCGCGAAGCGGTTGCGGTCATGGACCGCAACCTGCATGACCCGGACGCTTACGTAGAAGCGGATCTCGACTTCCATCTGGCGCTGGCAGAAGCCGCTGGGAACCCTCTGATTCTTTCTCTTCTGGATTCGATTGTCGGTCTTTTGCGCGAGCAACGCAGTCGCATTTTCGATGTGGACGGCGGGCCGGAGCGAGGGCAGTTCCATCACAAGCGCATCCTGGCAACGATCGAGAAACGCGATCCGGCGGCGGCGCGAGAAGCGATGCGCGCTCATCTTAACCAGGTGCTTGCGGATTCGTCGTCGATCGTCAAAAAGTAGGATCAGCAAGAAGAAGTAGTTCGCAGCTTAAGTCGAAATTGAAAGGGAATTGTTGAATGGCCAAGCTTGGATTCATCGGTCTCGGCGTGATGGGCGGAAATATGGTAGCCCGCCTGCTCGAAAAAGGGCATACCGTGACCGGATACAACCGCACGCGCTCTAAGGCGCAGTGGTTGATCGACAAGGGCATGAAGTTTGAGGAGTCTCCCAAAGCTGTTGCGGCAGCTTCCGACGTGACCTTCACAATGGTGACGAACGCCGCAGCGCTGGCGGCCGTAACTGACGGGCCCGACGGATTGCTCGCGGGCCTGGGTGCTGGCAAGTTCCACATTGACATGAGCACCGTGAGCCCCGAAGTGAGCCGGGCGCTGGCGGCGAAAGTTCGTGAGAAGGGCGCCGACATGATCGATGCCCCGGTGTCGGGCAGCGTGATTACCCTGCAGCAAGGCAAGCTCTCAGTCATGGTCGGTGGCCGTAAAGAAACTTTTGAGCGCCTGAAACCATTGCTTCTGGACATTGGACCGAAGGTGACCTATGTCGGCGACAACGGCGTTGCGCTGTCTATGAAGATTGCCGTCAACTTGAGCCTGGCCGTGCAGATGCTGGCTTTTTCTGAAGGTGTGCTGCTGGCGGAAAAGAGTGGGATTCCGCGAGAAGTCGCGGTCGATGTTCTGGTCCACAGCGCCATTGCGTCGCCCATGATTCAGTACCGCGGCCCGTTCGTTTTGCAGCAACCGGAAGAAGCCTGGTTCGACGTCAACATGATGCAGAAAGACATGCTGTTGGCGATGGAGTTGGGCCGCAAGCTGAATGTTCCGGTTCCCACCACCGCCATAAGCAACGAGTTCCTCACTGCGGCGCGCGGTATGGGTTGGGAAAAGTTAGATTTTGCCGTCATGTTTGACGTTCTGGCGCGCATGTCGGGTATACAAAAATGACGACTGCCACACAGCCAAGGGAAGCTTTGGAAAAAGTCGATTTGTGGCTCCGCATGTACCGGCAGATGGTCGCCATCCGCCAATTTGAAGCCCAGGTCAACGAACTTTACACCCGGGCATTAATGCCCGGGTTGGCGCATCTCTACATCGGCGAAGAGGCGGTTGCTGTGGGCGTGTGTGAAGCGCTCGAGCGCGCCGACTACATCACCAGCACGCATCGCGGTCATGGACATTGTTTGGCGAAGGGCGCCTCCCCCGATAAAATGTTCGCCGAACTGCTGGGTAAGAAGGCCGGGTACTGCAAGGGCAAGGGTGGTTCCATGCACATTGCAGACCCGGCGACCGGCAATCTGGGAGCGAATGCGATCGTATGCGGCAGCGCAGGTATTGCGACGGGCGCAGCATTTTCAGCCCGGCGTCTACGCAACGGCCGGGTCGCCGTATGTTTCTTCGGCGAGGGCGCGCTCGGCCAAGGCGTGCTCTACGAAGTCATGAACCTTGCCCAACTGTTCAAGCTTCCCGTGATCTACATCTGCGAGAACAATCTCTACACGGAATATACGCATTACTCGGAAACTACCGCCGGCGACATTCTAACGCGCGCAACCGCCTTCGGCCTTGAGGCTGCCAGCGTTGACGGTCAAGATGTGCGCGCTGTCTACAGCACAGCACAGCGGTTGGTGGATCGCTCACGACGCGGTGACGGCCCCGCCTTCCTGCTTTGCAATACCTATCGCTATCACGGACATCATGTGGGCGACATAAACCGCGAATATTACCGCTCCAAGCAGGAAGAGCAGACGTGGAGGATGGAGCGCGATCCGATCACCAATCTTGGCAAGTGGCTGGTAGCGGAGAAACTCGCCGATGCGGCTGGGCTTGAGCGGACGCAAGCGGAACTTGAATTGGAAATGAAAAAAGCAGTCGATTTCGCAGTTGGGGCTCCGTATCCGTCCGTCGATGAAGTGGACGAGGACGTGTATGCCTGAAGCCGCCGATCGTGAGTTGACATTCGCGCAGGCGATTCGTGAGGCCCTCGCCGAAGAGATGCGCCGCGACGAAACCGTCTGCATCATGGGCGAGGACGTCGCAGAGGCAGGCACGCCGTTCAAAGTTCTCTCCGGCCTGCTCGAAGAATTCGGCAAAGACCGCGTGCTGGATACGCCGATCTCGGAAGCCGGATTCACGGGACTCGCGGTGGGCGCCGCCATGACGGGAATGCGTCCAGTAGTCGACATCATGTTCGGCGACTTCATCACCTTGACGATGGACCAGATGGTCAACCAGGCCGCCAAGGTCCACTACATGTCAGGTGGGAAGTGGAAAGTTCCGATGGTGATGCGTACCACGATGGGAGCTACTCGGCGCTCTGCGGCGCAACACTCGCAGTCGCTGCATGCCTGGTTTTGCCACGTTCCCGGTCTGAAAGTTGTTCTGCCTTCGACACCCTACGATGCCAAGGGGCTGCTGAAGGCCGCGATTCGCGACGAGAATCCGGTTGTCTTCTTCGAAGACAAGATGATGTACAAGCTCAAAGGCCCGGTACCTGTGGATGATTACACCGTCCCCTTGGGTGTCGCGGACGTGAAGCGCCTGGGCGAAGACATCACTCTGGTGGCGACCAGCAGTATGGTGCAAGTGGCGCTGGGTGCGGCGACGCTACTTGAGGAAATCGGAATCAGCGCCGAGGTAGTCGATCCGCGAACCATGTGGCCGCTCGACGAAAAAACTTTGATCGACTCGGCGAAGAAAACGTCACGCGCAATCGTGCTCGACGAAGGTTACGAACGCTACGGCGTGACCGCCGAACTTGCGTCTGTGATCGCGACAGGCGCATTCTACGATATGGACGCTCCGGTCAAGCGCATGGGTGCGATGCATGTTCCGATTCCGTTCTCTCCGCCTTTGGAAGATGTAACCGTGCCAACCGAGCAGACCGTGTTTGAAGCGGCCCGCAAGCTCTGCGGCCGATCCTGATCTCGACTGACAAAGGAGAATTCCGATGGCTCTGCCCACGTACGGAACAATGGCGGTGGATTGGGAAAACCGGGTTGACTTCGATCGCCTGCGCCGTGAACGTCTGGCGCGCGCCAAGGAACTTCTCGGCAAGTCTGAGATGGGCGCGTTGCTGTGTTTTGACATGAACAACGTCCGCTATTTGACGGCGACTCACATCGGCACCTGGGCTCAGGACAAGGCGAATCGCTTCACCCTCCTTCCACAAAACGACGAGCCGATTCTGTGGGATTTTGGATCGGCCGCAAAGCACCACCAATTGCATTGTCCCTGGCTGGGCGAGCGGTCGCGAGCGGGCATCTCGGTGTTGCGCGGTGCGATGACGCCAGACATGGGACGCGCCGAGGATGTCGCCAAAAAGATTCGCATCGAACTGGAAATGCGCGGCCTGCACAAGGAACCGGTTGGCATCGACATCATCGAATTGCCCGTTCTCTTTGCTTTGCAGAAGGAAGGAATCAAAGTTGTCGATGGCCAGGCGCTCATGTCGGAAGCCCGCCTCATCAAGACGCGCGATGAGATCACTTTGCTCAACACCTCGGCGATGATGGTCGATGCTGCATACGACGAACTCTACCGCGCCATGAAGCCGGGCTTGAGCGAAAATGAGGCCGTCGGTCTCGTGAGCAAGGTGCTCTACGATCTCGGCTCAGAATATGTGGAAGCTGTGAATGCGATTTCAGGAGAGCGCTGCAATCCGCATCCCCACGTTTTCTCCGACCGCGTGCTGCGTCCGGGGGATCCCGTTTACTACGATATTCTCCACTCCTACATGGGATACCGAACGTGCTACTACCGATGCTTCACCATCGGCTACGCCTCGCACGCGATGAACGATGCGTACAAACGTTGCCGGGAATATCTCGACGCTGCGATTGAATTAGTGCGCCCGGGGCGCACCACAGCAGAGATTGCCTCCGTGTGGCCGAAGGCGCAGGAGTTCGGCTTCGCGAACGAGGAAGCAGCATTCGCACTCCAGTATGGTCACGGGATTGGACTCGCCATCTGGGAGAAGCCGGTGATCAGCCGCCTGGTGTCTCTGGAGCATTCCTGCGAAATCAAGCCGGGCATGGTTTTCGCTCTGGAAACTTTCTGGCCATCGACCGACGGCTGGAGTGCCGCTCGCATCGAAGAAGAAATCGTTGTGACTGAAACCGGTCACGAGGTTATCACGCGTTTCCCAGCTGAGGAACTTCTAGTTGCCGGCCGGCACTATTTCACGGTGGATGGTCCGCTGCCCGCAATCCGCGAGACCGAATCCAAACCGAGCTCTCGCGTGCGCGAAATGATCGAAGCAAGCTCCAGGCAGGAGCGAGTTAGCGTCGGCGATTGATAAGTGCGTGGAAGCCTGTCGTTTGTCATTCCGAGGAGCGTAGGGAGGAGGAATCTCGGTTTCCTCGGCCGCGCCAAGAACCCAGATCTCTCGCTCTGCTCGGGATGACAAATGTAAATAGGTTGAGACAACGCAAGCGGCGTTTCGGCAAATAAATTTATGGCTATCAGTGTGGTTATGCCCGCGCTCGAAATGGCTCAGGAAACTGGCAAGCTCATTTCCTGGCTAAAAAAAGAAGGCGAATCTGTCACCAAAGGTGAGCCGCTGCTCGAGATCGAAACCGACAAAGCGGTGATGGAGATCGAATCTCCCGGCGACGGCGTCCTCGCCGGCGTGAAAGTTCAACCCGGAGCGGAAGTGCCGGTAGGCCGGACTATCGCCTGGATCGTGCGTCCCGGAGAAGTTCCGCCGACGGACGAAGTCGCCACCGCGTCGGGAAGAAAAACAAGCGCTGTTGCGGCTCCGCCGGGTTCGTCTCCAGCATCTGTAATTCAAGGCGCGCAACCTGTAACCCAACAAGCCGTCAAGATTTCTCCCAAAGCGCGACGTCTCGCCAGCGAACGCGGCGTCAAGCTCGCTGATGTCCAAGGCTCCGGCCCTGGCGGAGAAATTCTCGCTTCCGACATTCTCGCTGCTGCTGAATCCAACGCCGGATCATCGCTCGCCCCAGTTGAAAGCGGCAGCCCGATCTCCCGGCTGATGGCGGAACGCACAAGTCAGAGCTGGACGACAGTCCCTCATTTCTTCATCGTCCGCGACGTGGATGCCGGCGCTCTCAACGACGCACGGCAAAGGCTAGCGCCAGAGATTGAACAATCGCACGGACTGAAACTTACGCACACCGATTTGCTGGCAGCCCTGATTGCACGCGTGCTCCGGAAGCATCCTCGCATGAATGCAAGCTGGACTGGCGAAGGCGTTCGCGCAAACGCTGAGATCAATATAGGTTTGGCGATGGCGGTGGACGACGGAGTAGTCGCGCCGGTGCTTCACAATGCCGACAAGTCCAGATTGAGTGAAATCGCGACCCAGCGACGGGATCTCACGGAACGTGCACGCGGTGGCAAATTGCGTCCTGCCGACATCGCGCGTGGCACTTTCACCATCAGCAACCTTGGAATGTTTGGCGTGGACGCATTCTCCGCAATCATCATTCCGCCTCAGGCCGCCATTCTTGCAGTCGGACGCATTACCGACCGCGTCGTGCCCATCGACGGGCATCCCGGCGTCCGTCCCATGATGACCTTGACGCTTTCAAGCGATCATCGCGTAGTAGACGGCGCACGGGCAGCCAAATTTCTCCAGGAACTAGCCGACGCAATCGACAACCCGCAGCCATGGCTCGGCTCATAGATACCGTCAGGGCGTAGCGCCTATCACTGCAATCTCCAGTGGGGTGAGGTCAATCTCTGCAACGGCAAAATGCAACCAACAGGTTGCAGTTTCTGTCGCATTTAAGCTAATATGCAACCTGGAGGTTGCAGTTAATGAACAACCAGATTGAGAAGCGTATTGAACTCAAAGCCCCAGTTTCGCGCGTCTGGCGTGCATTGACGGATTACCGTGAGTTCGGCCAGTGGTTCCGGGTGAAACTGGATGGCCCGTTCGTGCCGGGTCAGACCGCGCGCGGCCAGATTACCTATCCCGGCTATGAACACGTCAAATGGGAGGCCGTGGTGCAGAAAATGGAGCCGGAACGGCTTTTTTCCTTTACCTGGCATCCTTATTCTGTCGACTCCAAAATAGACTACTCGAAAGAGACGCCCACCCTTGTCGAATTCAGGCTCGAGACGACCTCGAACGGCACACTTCTTCTACTCACCGAGTCCGGCTTCGACAAGATCCCCACTGACCGTCGCCTCGAAGCATTCCGCAGGAATGACGGTGGTTGGACCGAGCAGATGAAGAACATCGAGAACCATGTTGCACAAACGTCGTAGCCGGGTAGCCGCCAGGCGCCAGCCTCGCGCACCGGTATTTGCCGCGTTGGGCGACGAGACGCGGCTATCGCTGGTTGCGAAGCTTTGCGCCGGGCAGCCTTACTCGATTTCTCAGCTGACAAAAGGTTCGAAGCTGACCCGGCAGGCGATCACCAAGCATCTTCGAGTGTTGGAGAATGCAGGACTTGTGCGCAATATCCATGCTGGTCGGGAGAGCCGATTCGAATTCGATCCGAAGCCAGTGGAGGAACTTAGGAAATACCTGGACCTCGTCTCCGGGCAATGGGATCAGGCGCTGTCCAGGCTGAAGTCGTTCGTCGAAGGCTGATATTATTGCTTCGGGCATGTCGGCCCAGGGCAACCATGCAAACCCGAGAGCAGGGTCGGATCGAGAACCATCAGCCCTGGCGTCCCTCTGATCAAGCCCGCCGCGGAAAGCGATTGCAGGGAGCGCTCAGCCAGCGCGTTGAGGTCGTTTTCTAACTTTTGGTTGTCCTTGAGAATGCCGAGCCAAACCAGGTAAGGGCTGTCGGTTGGGAATTGCAACTCCCAGATGGTCGGCGAGCCGACAACTATGCAGTGGTGGTCCTAACATCGCTATAGCACCCATCGACACGGCAATTGCCTAAACATCGGCACCTTGGAAGAAATCCAAGACTGACTTTCCAAACCGTCCCATCGAGTACGAAAATGGAACTCTCCGGCCCGCAGTGCCGTATCATGTTTCGGAAACAGTTATCGCCCAAACTGCTTTGAACCTTCGAGGCTCGAATGGAACTCCGGATTGACAAGCTCTGCAAGCGGTATCCCAATGGAGTGCAGGCTTTGCAAGATGTTTCCCTCAACATTCCCCTGGGCATGTTCGGACTGCTGGGCCCGAACGGGGCGGGAAAATCGACCCTGATGCGAACCTTGGCGACCCTGCAGGAAGCCGACAGCGGCGACGTCTCGCTTGACGGCATCGACGTCCTGCGGCAAAAGGACGAAGTGCGCCGCGTCCTCGGCTATCTGCCCCAGGAGTTTGGTCTATATCCGAAAGTGTCGGCGCAGACTCTACTCTCCCACTTCGCCGCTTTGAAGGGAATTGCTAACCCCAAGGAGCGTCGTGAGGTTGTGCAGGCTCTGCTCCAGCAAACGAACCTCTTCGAGCATCGTAACAAGCCGTTGGGAAGTTTTTCCGGTGGCATGAAGCAACGTTTCGGCATTGCGCAGGCGTTGTTGGGAAATCCTCGCCTGATTATTGTGGATGAACCCACCGCCGGCCTCGACCCGGAGGAGCGAGTGCGATTTCACAATCTGCTGAGCGTCATCGGAGAAAACATCATCGTGATTCTTTCCACTCACATCGTGTCGGACGTAAGCGATCTTTGCGGCCGCATGGCGATCATTCATCAGGGCCGTGTCATGCTGGCTGGCGAGCCGTCCGCGTCGGTAGCCGAACTCGACGGTCGCGTCTGGAAGAAAATCATTCAGCCGTCCGAGCTTTCCACTTATCGAGAGCGCTTCCAAGTGATCTTGATGCGCCTGTTCGCCGGGCGAACATTGATCCACGTACTGAACACTGATCGACCCGAAGCTGGCTTTGAGCCGGTCACTCCCGATCTTGAGGATCTCTACTTCGCGACGATTCGTGGCTTCTTGCATCCCGCGACGGCCGTCGCGGTGAACTGATGAATATGGTGCTCAACATTCTCAGTTTCGAGTTCCGCCAGCGGCTCGGCCGCCTTTCGACCTATGTATATTTCCTGGTGTTTGCCGGCTTGGGTTGCCTGTTCGCCGCGGTCGCCGGCGGCGCAATTGCGGAGGCCAGCGTCGATTTTGGGACCGGCGGGAAAGTTCTGGTGAACTCTCCTTTTGCCCTGAACAACATTATCAGTTTTGTAACGTTCTTCGGCATTATCGTCACTGCCGCCATCGCCGGACAGGCTACCTATCAGGATGTACACAACAACAGCACTTCTTTCTTCTACACCGCTCCCATCACCAAGTTTGACTATCTGGCTGGACGATACCTGGGCGCCTTGGCCATCCAGATTCTGATCTTCGCTGGCGTCGGTCTGGGCGCGTGGATCGCGACACGTCTCCCCTCCATCGACCCCACGCGTGTCGGACCGCAGAATATAGCAGCTTATTTCCAGCCTTATTTCATTTTGGTCATCCCCAATTTAATCTTCATCACCGCCATCTTTTTTGGATTGGGAGCTCTGGGAAGGAAGATGCTTCCGGTTTACGCCGCCAGCGCTATCCTGCTGATCGGATATTTCGTAGCGGCGCAGCTTTCCACCGATCTCACGATAAGTGTCCGGGCAGCCTTGGCGGATCCACTCGGCGCCAATGCGATCCAACGCGTCACGCAATACTGGACTGCCTTTGAACGCAACACGAGGCTGATTCCGCTCGCCGGAATTCTGTTGCTCAACCGCCTTCTTTGGCTCGGTCTGGGCGTGGCGATCCTCGCCATCACCTACGCGAAATTCAGATTCTCTTATCCTGAGCAGGGTCAGAAAAAGCGAAAGCAAGTCGTGACAGAAGACGACGCGATTGCCGCCGCCCCACGAACACTGCCGATTTCGCATCCCGTCTTCTCCGCGGGAGCATCCCTGCGCCAGTTCGTTTCCCTCACCCAGATTCAATTCACGGAGACGGTGAAGAATGTTTTCTTTGGCGTGCTGCTGCTGGCCGGCGGTTTGTTCGCGATCTTCTCCGCCGGCGGCATCAACAACCCAGTCGCAACCCCAACTTATCCGGTGACGGCCAAGATGTTGGAGGACGGCGGCGGCGGCTTCTTCATATTCGCACTTGCCATCATCATCTTTTACGCCGGGGAATTGGCCTGGCGTGAGCGGGATGCGCAGCTAAACCAGATTGTGGACGCGCTCCCCATGCAGCGCTGGGTTCTGTTCGCCTCCAAGTTGGCGGCCTTGATGCTCATCCAGGTCCTGCTGGTGATGGTCATCTGGGCGGCCGGCCTGATTGTCCAGATCACCCACGGTTACCACCAGTTCGAACTCGGCGTGTATTTCAAGGAACTCTTCGGCGTTCGCCTCATTCAGTTCTGGATACTGTGCGCCTTCGCGCTGCTGGTGCAGACCATCGTGAACCACAAGTATCTCGGTCATTTTGTGGTCGTGCTTTATTTCGTTTCTACCATTGCCTTGCCTGCCTTGGGCTTTCAGCACTATCTCTACCGTTTCGGGCAAGCCCCTCCCTTCACCTACTCTGATTTCAATGGCTTCGGTCCGTTTGTGGGGCCGCTATTCTGGTTCCAGTTGTACTGGGGGATTGCTGCCATCGCTCTCGCGATCGTGAGCAGTTTGCTGTGGGTGCGCGGTACGGAGGGCAATTGGCGAGTAAGGCTGCAACTGGCTGCGGCCCGTCTGAGCCGACCCGCGGTCGCCGGACTAACTGCGTGCCTTCTGCTTTTCGTGGGCGTGGGTGGCTACATTTTTTATAACACCGATCTCCTGAATCCTTATCGCACGACTTTCCGCGTCGACGACGCTCGCGCCCAATACGAAAAGAAATATCGGCAATATAGAGATCTGCCCCAACCCAAGATCACCGACGTGAATACCCAGGTCGATCTTTACCCGGAGAAGCGGTCTGCCGTAATTAAGGGCACGATGATGCTGGAAAACAAAACTCCCTCCAACATCGATCGGGTTGCGCTCACGGTGTGGCCCACCGATCTCATCCCAGTGCCGATGCCGCACATTCAGGTCCGCGAGTTGGCTCTCTCCGATGGCCAAATGCCAGTCGTCCAAGATGCAACTCTCGGCTTCAAACCACAGGGTTTGCCGAAGTCCGTGCCACCGCGTCTTGCGGACGGTCAAACGCCCATCATTCAAGATCCGGAACTCGGCTTCTATCTCTACCATTTGTCAACGCCTTTGCCCCCACAGGGTCGCATCCGCTTGGAATTTGCTCTGGAGTACGACAACTATGGCTTTGAGAATTCCAATCCCAACACCGACCTCGTCCACAACGGCACTTACATCGGTGAGCGATACTCTCCCTTCATAGGCTACGCGCCGGACATCGAATTAACCGACGACAGCGCTCGCCACAAACATGGTTTGCAGAACACCAAACGCATGCCCACTCTCGAAGATGTTGCAGCGCGCAACGAGAACATGACCAACACCGACGCCGACTGGATCAACTTCGACGGCACCGTCAGCACCAGCCCCGACCAGATTGCGATCTTCCCCGGGTATCTTCAAAAAGAATGGGTGCAGGACGGCCGCCGCTACTTCCATTACAAAATGGATGCCCCGATCCTGGACCTATACTCGCTCAATTCGGGCCGTTACTCGGTTCGCCGGGATAAATGGAAAGATGTCAATCTGGAGATCTACTATCACCCGGGACATGAGTTCGATCTCGATCGCATGATGGATGGGATGAAGTCGAGCCTCGAATATTGCAGCACCAATTTCAGCCCTTTCCAGTTTCGTCAGGAGCGCATCATCGAGTTCCCGCGTTACCAGACGTTCGCCGCGTCCTACGCCAACACCATTCCGTTTTCCGAGGCGATCGGATTCATCACCTATGTTGACCCCAAGAAGCCCGACGCCATCGATCTCCCTTTTTACGTCACCTCCCACGAAGTCGCGCATCAGTGGTGGGCGCACCAGGTGATTAGCGCCAACGTCGAGGGAGCTACCTCCATCGTCGAGACTCTCGCACAGTACAGTGCGCTCATGGTAATGAAGCATCGTTATGGGCCGCAGTCGATCCGAAAGTTTTTGCGCTACGAAGCGGACGGCTATCTGCGCGGCCGCGCCCAGGAGCGTAACGAAGAAGAACCTCTGTACAAGGTGGACGTGAACCAGGGATATATCCATTACAACAAAGGCGCGCTGGTGATGTACGCCATACAGGACTACATCGGCGAGGATAAAGTCAGCCAGGCGCTGGCCGACTTTACCAAGGCCTATGCCTTCAAGGGCCCGCCCTATCCTGTTTCTCTCGATCTGATTGGTTATTTAAAAAAGTACACTCCACCGGAGTATCAGTACCTCTACGACGATCTTTGGGAGAACATCACGCTGTATGACAATCGCGCGATTTCCGCGAACTACGTCCAACAACCCGACGGCAAATACCAGGTGAACTTTGTGGTCGGAGCCAAGAAGTTGCGAGCCGATGGAAAGGGCCAGGAGCACACAATTCCCATCCATGACTGGATTGACATTGGCGTTTTAGATTCTGATGGGAAGTATCTCTATCTGCAGAAGCAGATGATCGACAAGGAACAGGCCCAGTTCACACTCACTGTCGACAAACTCCCCGCTCAGGCGGGAATTGATCCACTCGACAAACTGATCGACCGCAACCCCGATGACAACGTGATGAGGGTAAAAAAACAATAGGGAAGCACGGCGCCATGTTCATCGGAAAGGGGCGTCAACGGCATGCTGGATCGCGATGGGTCGCGGACGCCGATTCAGTTCCATATCTCGAACGATCGCAACTTGCATTTCATTGACGCGCCGGTGGCGCAAGCCGCGACCAAGTGGAAAGTGCTCAAAGCGAGCAAAGCCATTACTAGTATCGGCATAACTCCACCTCGTTAAAGGGATTGTCTCTCCGGAATGCGTCAGGCGCGCTGGCTGCGGTCTCCCGTCGACGCGGCTGGGAGACGCCCGACTGGTAACCTCCGAACGCACCACGTATCCATGGGTCACGATTGAGGGTGACCTGGATCACTGCGCCTGCACTCTCCAAACGTTGAAACTCTCAACTAGGCAGCAATGAAGCTGCTGAGTCTCTTACTTCAGTTTTTAAAGGATTGCACCTGTGGTTACTTTCGCAACACACGCACGACTGCCGTGAGAGCCGCTGATTCCATTGGATTGCAAAACTTCACAAGGAGAGGAAACGAAGTTCATGAAGACGACAAAGCTGGTGATGCTGGTAATGACAATTGCGGTAGCCCTTTTCATCCTGATCCCCAATCTGTCCTGGGCCGCCGATGACGGATTCACAATTTACAAAGCAAAATGTGCGATGTGCCATGGGGCGGATGCAACCGGCAAACCCGCAGCCAAGATTCCAAGCCTGGTTTCAGACGACACCAAGAAAGCGTCGGATGACGACCTCGCAAGAGACATTGGTGAGAAGGCAAAGCATCCCGCTACGGTGAAGAGCCTGCCGCTGGATCAGATAAAGATGGTTGTTTCGTACATTCGCACTCTGCAGAAATAGCGATTGCTGTTCCACTTGGCCTGGCGTCGCTGTCGCGCGACGAGTTTGCCGGGCAGCGGCTGCTGCTCACATATCCAAATGAGACGACAAGCAGCCTTCCGTTGTCAGTTCTCGTCGACTCCGTGGATGCTGCCAGGCGCAGCATCCACCGTTCAGAAGGACTGAGTTTTATTGATTTACCAACCTGTATCTCAAGAATCAGTCCGCCTGCGCAACCGATTTCGTCATCTCCGGTACCACCGTGGCTGGCTCGCTCTCCCGCGCGTCCACCACCGCGATGGCGACGACGTTGACGATATCCTCAACTTCGGCACCCTGGGGCAACAAATGCACAGGCTTCGTCATGCCCATAAGGATGGGGCCAAGCGTCTCGGCGCCTCCGATCGTTGCCAGCAGTTTGCAGGCAATGTTGGCAGAGGCGAGGTCGGGGAATATTAGAACGTTGGCGCCACCCTGGAGCGAACTGAACGGATAAGTCTGCTCCAGAATTTCCGGAGACACAGCGGCGTCGCCCATGATCTCTCCATCCACGATCAAGGTGGGGTCCGCTTTATGGAGCAACTCCACCGCTTTCCGGACCTTGTCGCTGAACGGGTGTTTGGTGCTGCCAAAGCTGGAGAAGGACAGCATGGCAACTCGTGGCACCACGTCAAAGCGGCGAGCCTCTTGAGCGGCGCACAAGGCGATTTCCACCAGATCTTCCGCGGAGGGATCTATGTTGACGCTGGTGTCGGCCAGGAAGAGCAGATCTCCTTTACGCGTAATCATGGGATAGCATCCGGCAACCTTGTGCAGGCCTTCGCGCATGCGAACGATCTGGAGCGCCGGCCGAATCGTGTCGGGAAAGCGTTGGCTAACGCCGGACACAAGAGCATCCGCATCTCCCATGTGAACCATCATCGAGGCGAAAATGTTGCGGTCGTTGATGTGCGTACGCGCCTCAGCGAGAGTGACGCCTCGACGCTGGCGCAGGCGGAATAATTCCTGAATGTAGCCTTCGCGAAGCAGAGATGAGGCTGGATCTACGATTAGCGCAGCTTTCAAATCCAAGCCAAGTTCCGCAGTCTTGGCCTGAATGATTGCAGCGTTGCCGAGCAGGATGGGCGTGGCTATCTTCTCGTCCAGTATCGAATGACAGGCGCGCAGGATTTTCTCGTTGTCTCCTTCAGGAAACACGACCTGCTTGGGTTTGGCCTGGGCCTTGTGAATCATCATGCGCGAGATCTCATGGGCTTTGCCCTGACGGCGCTCAAGTTGTTCGCGATATTCCTCAAGGTCGACCGGTTCCAGAGCCACTCCGGTCTCCATCGCGGCCTGGGCCACCGCTGAGGACTCCCACACCAAAACGCGCGGGTCAAACGGCTTCGGGATCAGATAGTCGGGACCGAACTCCAGCCGGGAAACTGCGTAGGCGCGACATACCGAATCCGGGACATCTTCCTTGGCCAAGTTTGCCAAGGCGCGGGTGGCCGCCAGCTTCATCTCTTCGTTAATCACCGTAGCGTGCACGTCCAGGGCGCCGCGGAAAATGAAAGGGAATCCCAGCACATTGTTCACCATGTTGGGATAGTCGGTACGCCCGGTGCACATAATGACGTCGGCGCGGCAGGCTCTGGCGTCTTCGTAAGTAATCTCAGGATCGGGGTTCGCCATGGCGATGACAATGGGACGGGCCGCCATCGAGCGCACCATATCCTGCGTGACCACGCCACCGACCGATAGTCCGAGGAACATGTCGGTGCCCACCATAGCCTCGGCGAGCGTACGGAACTTGGTATCTTGCGCGAAGCGCTCCTTGTAAGGATTCATGCCTGCGGTGCGGCCTTGGTAAACCACCCCTTTGGTGTCGCAAAGCGTGATATTCTCCCGCTTCATTCCCAGCCGAATATAGTGCTCCGCAGTAGCAATGGCCGAGGCGCCGGCGCCGTTGATGACGAGACGGATTCTGCCGATGTCTTTGCCTGCCACTTCCAGGGCGTTCAGTAATGCAGCTCCAGAAATAATCGCGGTGCCGTGTTGATCGTCGTGGAAGACCGGAATCCTCATGGTCTTCTTCAAAGTTTCTTCGATGTAGAAGCACTCCGGGGCCTTGATGTCTTCGAGATTGATGCCGCCGAAGGTGGGTTCGAGTAATTGACAGACCTTGATGACTTCGTCGGGATCATGGCTGTCGATCTCAATGTCGAAGACATTCACACCGGCGAACCGTTTGAACAGGACGGCCTTCCCCTCCATGACGGGTTTGCCAGCAAGGGCGCCGATGTCGCCCAACCCCAGGACTGCGGTCCCGTTGGTTACGACTGCGACCAAATTGCCACGGCCGGTGTACCTGAAGGCGTCGCGCGGGTTGTTGTGGATTTCCATGCACGGTATTGCCACTCCAGGGGTATAGGCCAGGCTCAGATCGTGCTGGGTGCGGCAAGGCTTGGTGGGAGTAACTTCAATCTTCCCCGGGCGGGAGCCAAAGTGATAGTCAAGTGCTTGTTGCTTGGTAACCGGCATAAGTTTTCCTCAGTTTCTGGCGGCCTGGATTTTCGCGGCCTCGGACGCTTGAGCACACCTGCACGTCTTGTGCCAGGGTCTCAACTAGAACTATGCCTCGTTCGTCTCGAGTCGGCTGTGATGCAGATCACCGACGGCTGTGAGTATCGCCAGACGGTCTAAGTTGAGCTGTGCAGTTGCAGGCCCTGCTGCACGATCGCCTGATGATCACCTGCCATCGATGGCGTCGGGAGAGCCAAGAAAATGAGGCGCACGCAGCACGTATACGTAGAGGGCGCGGCTCTCAATCCATTCTCCGCAGTAGAACAGCCGTCGCAGACCCTGACCGCTAGGTCGAGTTGCGAGCTTGTTGCTCGACAAGAACCAAGAAAAACCAAGCACCGAGGCTTATCGGACGTTAACGGACGCCCAAACTTCTGAAGGGGATTTGCAAGTGATTGATAAGGTTGGCGTCCCCGACGGGATTTGAACCCGTGTTACCGCCGTGAAAGGGCGATGTCCTAGGCCAGGCTAGACGACGGGGACTGAAAGGCAGGAGCCGAGGGCCGATTCATCGATGGTAACAGTGCCTCTACGCAGTGTCAAAAACCGATTTCAAATATGGGAAGGAAGGCTCACGGTGTATCTCATTAGCGAGATTGAAATGGCTGATTGAAAAAACGCAATCGACACGTGGCTTTTAGGCTGCCTCGAAACAGAAAGGCCGATCAGCGCCGTGGGGCCAGACTTCGTGAGCAATGATTTGCCTTCGTCTGAGTGTCGAGGTCAGACGGGCCGGCCAACATCGAGCTGCGTCTCTCCCAAGATCGCTCCCGACCTCCCATATGTTTTAGAATCGATGCGTGCGCCCCAGCTTGGGGCGGGAGCGACTTGTGGCCGATGCGCTTTTTCTCAGCCTGTGGTTTCCGAGTTTCGAGTTGGACGATATGTTGCCGCGTGCTTTGGCGGTAATGCGGCAGTTTCCATTTTCTGTCCTGCAGCCGGGCATAACTTATGTGGCCATGCATCCCGTCTCTTGGAACGAGCCGACGATTTTCGAACAGCGTTTCACGCCCGGTGTCCCTCCTGAGCAGGCAGTGGTTCCCGCTTCCGATTTGCTTCATGAAGACTATGCTTATTCGTTTGAAGCATTCTGGGATCTTTGGATTCTTCCCCCTGGGCAGCACGAGTGGATTTTGCAACCGTCACTGGTAAAATTCCTGGTGCACGGTGTGGAGTTCGAAGATGGCGTCTACCAGCACGAGGGTCATGTCGAGGTGGATTTCGGCATTGATTCGCCTTTCCTTCAGGACGAAGTACAACTCACCGGGGAAGCCGAGAACCGAGTTCGCTCCAATGTGCAAAAGCTCGTCGACTTTACCAATAAGGCGGAAAAAAGTTCTGGCGCTAGTGGATGTTTGCTGTGGTCGGAGTCAGAGGAGAACCTCGCTCAGAAATTGATTGCTCGCCTGCAGAAAGTGCAGTAAGTGAAGAGCGGGGTCGCAGATTCGCGAGCCCCGCTTTCAGCAGTGGAAGTTATTTCGTTCTTCCGCCTTCGATCTTCAACTTGTCGCTGGCTCCGGCCTGCGCCGCTGCGAGGCGCGCAGTAAGCACGCGAAATGGTGAGCAAGCAACATAGTCCATCCCCACCTCATGGCAGAATTTCACAGAGTCGGGATCACCTCCGTGCTCTCCGCAGATCCCGACCTCGAGACCTGGGCGGGTTTTGCGTCCGCGTTCGATTCCGACGCGAACCAGTTCTCCGACACCCTCGCGGTCGATTACCGCGAACGGGTCCTGTTTGAGGATGCCTTCTTTCAGGTAGGTCGGCAGCACTTTGTTCACATCATCGCGCGAGAATCCGAATGTGGTCTGGGTGAGATCATTGGTGCCGAAGCTGAAGAACTCGGCTTCTTTGGCGATCTCGCCCGCCAGCAGGGAGGCCCTCGGTAACTCGATCATGGTGCCGACGAGGTAATGCACTTTCTTGCCTTTCTCGCGAAAGACTTCCTCCGCTACGCGGCGCACAATCGCTGCCTGATTCTCCATTTCCTTCACTGTTGCGATGAGCGGAATCATCACCTCCGCGTGGGTTTTTATTCCCTCCTTCTCCACCGAAACTGCGGCCTCGAAGATGGCGCGCGCCTGCATCTCGGTGATTTCGGGATATGTAATGCCCAGGCGGCAACCACGATGTCCTAGCATGGGATTGAACTCGTGGAGTTCCTCCACACGCCGAAGCAGAGTTCTCAGTTTTTTTAGGTTTGACGATTTCGGCTTGGTTGCCTCAAGCACCGCGATCTCGACCATGAGTTCTTCGCGCTTGGGTAGGAACTCGTGCAGTGGCGGATCGAGCAGTCGAATGGTGACTGGGAGGCCATCCATGACGCGAAGCAGGCCGATGAAATCCTGGCGCTGCATGGGGAGCAGTTTTTTTAGCGCCGCGCGGCGATCCTTCTCATTGTCTGCGAGAATCATGGCTCGTACGTGCGGGAGACGGTCCTCGGCAAAGAACATGTGCTCAGTGCGGCACAACCCGATGCCTTCGGCACCAAAGGCGCGCGCCTGTTTTGCATCGCGCGGGATATCAGCGTTGGCTCGCACGCCTATCTTGCGGAACGGTTCCGCCCAGCCGAGGAACTTCATCAGTTCAGGATCGTCAGGCGATGCGTCGAGTGTACTGAGCTTGCCTTTGATCACGCGGCCGGTGGTTCCGTCGAGCGAAATCCAATCGCCTTGCTTGAATACCTGACCTTTCACCCTCATCTCGCCAGCGCGTTCGTCTACCCCGATGTCGCCGGCGCCGGCGACGCAACACTTCCCCATACCGCGCGTAACCACCGCGGCGTGGCTGGTCATGCCGCCGCGTGAGGTCAGAATGCCCGCGGCCACTTCCATGCCGTGAATGTCTTCCGGAGTAGTTTCTGCTCGCACCAGGATGACTGGATTTTTCTTGCTACCATGCCCAGCCTTTTCTACCGCCTCATCCGCCGTGAACACAATCTGCCCTACAGCAGCGCCCGGGGAAGCGGGTAGGCCGGTCGCCAGAACTTCGATCTTGGCTTTCTTCTCGTCCAGACGTGGAACCAGGAAGTCATAAAGCTGGTTAGGCTCGACTCGAAAGATCGCTTCTTCCTTGGTGATCAGGCCCTCTTCCACCATTTGAATGGCCACGCGTACAGCCGCAAGTCCGGTGCGCTTGCCATTGCGGGTTTGCAGCATGTAGAGCTTGCCTTCCTGAATGGTGAACTCGAAATCTTGCATGTCACGATAGTGTTTTTCCAGCCGTGTGGTGATCTCGCGGAGCTGGTCATACACTGCAGGCATTTCCTTCTGCAGTTCGAGGATCGGCACAGGGGTGCGCACACCAGAGACCACATCTTCGCCTTGTGCGTTCATCAGAAACTCGCCGTAGAACTCCTTGTTGCCGATCGCGGGGTTGCGCGTAAAGCCCACGCCGGTGCCACTGGTATCGCCAAGGTTGCCGAAGACCATGGCCTGCACATTCACCGCAGTGCCCAAGTCGTCGGAGATGTTGTTGATGCGTCGATAGTGTTTGGCGCGGTCGTTCTGCCACGAACGGAATACTGCGTCGCGCGCCATGACCAGTTGATCGTGAGCATCCTGCGGGAAGTCATGCTTGTTGTGCTTCTTGACTACCTTCTTATATTCCGCGATCACTTCGGTGAGATCTTTCTCGTTAAGCTCAGTGTCAAGCTTCTTTTTCTTCTGTTTCTTTTTCGCATCGAATACTTCGTCGAAAGCTGCCTTCGGAATCTCCAGCACGACGTTGCCAAACATCTGAATCAGACGACGGTAAGAATCGTACGCAAAGCGCGGGTTGTTGCTCCGTTTCGCAAGCGCCTCGACGCTCTGATCATTCAAGCCGAGATTGAGAATCGTATCCATCATGCCCGGCATGGAAAACTTCGCACCCGAGCGGACGCTTACCAGCAGCGGGTTCTCGCCCTTTCCGAGCTTCTGGCCTTGCAGTTTTTCGAGACGGGACAACGCCTCTTCCATTTCGCGATCAACTTCTTTCGACACGCCTCCGTGCCTCATGTACTCGCGGCAAGCTTCCGTCTGAATCGTGAAACCCGGGGGCACTGGCAACCCGGCGTTGGTCATTTCAGCGAGTCCGGCGCCTTTTCCGCCGAGTTCGTCTTTCATCTTTCCGTTGCCGTCGGCTTTGCCGCCGCCGAAGAAGTAGACATATTGGATGGCTGGTTTCTTGCTGATTACCGTCATTTCTGTTTCTGGGAGAGTTTGTGTCGCCATAAATTAGTCCTTTAGTGTTTCGAAGATTCCTTGGATTCTTTGCCTTCCGTTACTATCTCGGAAAAATCGGCAATGGTGGAGAATTCCTTTAACAACGACTGCAGCAGCGCCAGACGATTCGCCCGAACGCGTTCGTCGTCGGCCATAACCATTACTTTATCGAAGAATCGGTCCACGATAGGCCTGAGCTTTGAAATCTCTATGAGAGCAGGTTCGTAGTTTCGTTTGATGCGCAGGGCATCAACCACCTCGGCTGTCCGCGGGATTTGAGCGGCTAGTTCTTTTTCCACCGGTTCCTGGAGGGCGTCCAGGTCGATCGCAGGCGCCACGCGACTTCTGGTTTCGCCTGCCTGACGGAGAATGTTCTTGATGCGCTTAAATGCTATCGAAATAGATTCGAAATCCGCAGATGGGCGCACTTTCGTGACCGCTTCAGAACGTGCGATTACGTCCACTACGTCGTCAGATCCCGCGGCCAGCACGGCATTCACCACGTCATATTTAAACCCGAGCACATCGCGGAGATAGAACTCCAGACGCTCGCGGAAGAAAGTCCGCACCGCAGCTGCGTAATCAACATCGCCTGAAAACTTTCGTTCCGCAGCCGATCCGCGATAGACTTCGCGCGCGTCAGCAAACAACTCAGTCAGGCTGAGCGGCAGCTTCTTTTCGGCAATCGTCTTCACAATTCCATTAGCTTGACGCCGCAACGCGAATGGGTCTTTCGATCCCGTGGGCTGCAACCCAAGCGCAAACATCCCGGCAATGCTATCTGCTTTGTCGGCGATCGAGAGAACTGCGCCCTCGATGGACCGCGGAACCGCGTCCTCCGTGGATTCCGGCTTGTAGTGGTCGTAAATTGCCTGCGCGATCGCCTGGCGGGTCGCATCGGGCATGCCGCTGTCGAGTTCCTGTACACGGGCGTACAGCCCGCCCACGATCCCTTGCAGTTCTGTAAATTCTTTCACCAGCTCAGTCGTGAGATCCGTTTTCGCCAACGATGCCGCCTTGTGCACGATGCCAGGACGAATTGGCATTCCGCTATAGCGGATGATTTCGCAGAGCCAACTAGATAAACGCTGCACCCGCTTCGTCTTTTCGTAGTAGGTGCCCAGGTCTTTCTGAAAAGTGACATTCTTGAGCCACGCTGTCCGCTCGCGCAGGGGATGCTTCTGATCGGTCTGCCAGAAAAACCGGGCATCGTTAAAGCGGGCTCGGAGCACGCGTTCGTGTCCATGACGAATGATGCCGCGCGGATCGCCATCGGTATTCAACACTGCGAGAAAATGGGGCAGCAGCTTGCCGCCCGCATCTTCGACTGCAAAATATTTCTGGTGATCGCGCATCACCGTGACCAGAACCTCCTCGGGCAATTCCAGGAACTCGCGGTCGAAACCTCCTAGAACCACCGAAGGAAACTCGGTGAGGTTGACGACGGTTTCCAGAAGAGTCCTGTCTTCGCGCCAACGCGCGCCGGGAATGGTGCGAGTGGCCGCGTCGAGCTCTTTGCGAATCTGCCCCTCGCGTTCGACGCGCCCCAGGACTTTGCCGGTGCGCAAAGCCTCAACATAGGCAGACCTGACACTTGAAACAAGAATCGGGCCTTCGGCGAGGATCCGATGACCTCGCGTCTCGTTCCCGGCGCGAACACCATCGAATTCGAGCGGGATCACGTCGCTGCCGAGCAAAGCTACGAGCCAACGAACCGGCCGCACAAATTTTTCGCTCGGCTTGCGCCAGTACATGTTCTTTGGCCAGTAAATCGAGTTGATCTCTTTGGGAAGTAATTCGGCTAGGACTTCAGCCGCCGGACGGCCCTTCTTTGTGATCTTCGCGGCCAGGTATTCGCCTTTGGAAGTGGTCACTCTCTCCAGTTGAGAAACATCGACTCCAGCCTTGCGCGCAAATGCATGGGCGGCTTGTGTGGGTTGTCCATCCTTGAAGGCCACGTTCGTGGAAGGCCCGGTTACTTGATCCGTGACATCGGGCTGAGCTACTGGAACGCCTTCTGCGAGAACCGACAGGCGACGAGGGGAATCGAGACTGAAAATTGTTCCGGTCGCGGACAGACGTTCCTGCGCCAGCAATTTTTGCACTCGCTCACGCAAATCGAGGGAAGCGGCATCGATCATCCGCGCCGGAATCTCTTCGCAACCGATTTCAAGCAGAAAGTCGGGCATCTATAAAACTTTCATTCAGGGCAAATCAATAACATTCGCGCCGGACAGCCGCGCTACACATTGACGGTCTCGTTTCTTGTTTTCGGTCTCTTATTTACAGGTTTTTCCTCTTCGGATGCCGTATCGCCTTGCTGCTGACCCACATATGCCCTCGCAATCCCGACCGCTAGCGCACGCACGCGAGCGATTACTCCCACTCGCTCAGTCACAGAAATTGCGCCACGAGCATCCAGAATGTTGAACAGGTGCGAGCACTTCAGGCACAGATCGTAAGCGGAAAGGACCGGGAAACGCTGCTTGCTCTGTAGCCGCCCATCACCAGTAATCTTCTCCTTGCTCAGCGCCGCATATTGATCAAGCAGCGATTTGCATTCTGCTTCATAGAGTTCGAAGTGCTTCCATGCTTTTTCGACATCGGCCGTCTCGAAGTTGTACACGGAAAACTGCTGCTCGTCCGCCAGCCGTACATCGCCATAGGTTGTTACCCGGCTGGTTTCAGGATCGCGTGCCCACACGATGTCGTAAATTGAATCCACATCCTGCAAGAATGCCGCGATCCGCTCCAAGCCGTAAGTCAACTCCGCAGATATGGGATCAAGATCCAACCCGCCACACTGTTGGAAATAAGTGAACTGGGTGATTTCCAGTCCGTCCAGCATGACCTGCCAGCCTACGCCCCAGGCGCTGAGTGTCGGAGCTTCCCAGTTGTCTTCCTCGAACTTGATATCGTGCTGGCGCAGATCAATCCCCATCGCGCCTAGGGATTCCAGATACAGTTCCTGCACATTCTCCGGCGGCGGTTTCAGAATCACTTGCAACTGAGTGTGCTTATAAAGACGATTTGGATTCTCCCCATACCGCCCATCGGCGGGCCGGCGCGATGGCTGCACATAGGCGACTTTGTAGGGACTCGGTCCCAAGACGCGGAGAAACGTTTCGGGCGCCATGGTTCCTGCGCCGACCTCGACGTCGTAGGGCTGTTGCAGCACGCATCCCCGTTCCGCCCAGAAAGTCTGGAGCCGCAGGATGAGTTCCTGAAAAGTCAGCGGATTGGAGTTGGTCTGAGTCAAAGTGTGGTTATCGAGCACTTAGCTGTTGGCATTTGGCACTTAGTCTTGCATCCGAGCAATCGCCTGAACTGAACAAGAACTCCCAACGGCCAAGTGCCAAATGCTAAGTGCTGATCTTTTCCAGCATCCCTGCCGTTATCAGCCTCTTCTCCATGTGTCGTTGAAGAGCCTGCAGTAGAAACTTCCGCAGATCGGCAGCTTGCGCCTTGTGCCCCGGCACCGCCACAAAGCTCTCGACCGGTGCGCGTAGCATTCGGCTGGCTAGCGTGCGCGATTCCGCAGAAATCTCCGATGACGCCAGCCGCTTGTCATCGGCGCACATCAGCCCGTCGCTCAACGCATGAAAGAATGCCCTACTCCCATTCAGCGTTCTTCCGCAGACGATGCACTCGGAAAGCTCCGGCAGATAACCCATCAGCCGCGTCATCCACAGCTCGAAATAGGTGATCGGCATCCAAACATCGGCGCCGCGAAGCCCAGCCAGTACTGCAAGGGCAAGCCGGAATACATCATCGTTGGCTTCGCGATCCGGCAGCAACTCATCCAGCAACTCGGCCACGTGACCAAGTGCGACCGCGCGCGCGTAACTCACTTCAAACGCCAGCGGTGACTCCAGCACCTCACACGAATCCAGCCGCGCCAACTCCTGCCGCTCGCGATCCTCGTAATAAACTCGGACGTAAGTCAGTGGCTCTAACGCCCCGCCAAACCGTCGTCTGGACTTCATGGCCGAGCGGGCCACCCCACGCACCTTCCCCTCCAAGCGGGAGAAGAGCGTGACCAGCAGGTCGGCCTCGCGCAACGGATACGTCCGCAAAACAATCGCTTCCGACTCCTTCAGCGCCATGGAAGCTCAGCAGGTAATCTTCGATTGTAACGGAGCGGTGCTGAGATGGAAAGGCAGGGACCCGTGCCGTCGCCGCGACATACAACGAGGGTGATGGCATTGTTCGCACCCTACAATTCGATCACTCCAAAGGAACATTGAAATAGGCAAGCCCCTCTTGAATCCCGCCGCACATTATATTGCCGTTATCTCCTAACAGATGGAGTTCCTCCCGCCGATAGAGCAATCATGAACGGCGACGCTCGTGCCCCACGTCCCACGCCCAGAAACATGAGAGTCGAACGATGAAGCGACTCCTCACGATCTGCATGATTCTGAGCTGCTGCCTGAATGTGGGCTTTGCGCAGGGGATTCGGGGCAGTGTGAAACTCACTGGCAGGGCGGCTATCGTCGCCACTGGGCATTCGGTCTCTCTCAGTTGGAATGCCAGCCTGGGCGCGACGAGTTATTGCATCTACCGGGGAACTACACAGGGTGGCCCATACATAAAGATAGCCTCGGGAATCATTGGAACGAATTATGCCGATGTACAAATAACCCATAATCGAACGTTCTATTACGCAACCACAGCGGTCAGCGGCGGCAGCGAAAGCGGGTACAGCAACGAGATTGTCGTTGTGATTCCCTAGAGATCCGGAGATGAAATGAAGAATTGTCTACTAGTCGTTGTGCTGAGTCTGCTGTCTGGAATTTCGCGGGCGCAATGCACCACGGGCACTCCAGGTACGAATTGTAGCGGACCGTTGAGCGTGCAGCCGCAGACCGGAAACAACACGCAATCGGCGATTACTTTGGTTGACCTTGGCTTACCCGCGCTAGCGCCGGCAGCGGGTCAATACACGCTGTCGATTGCCAGCGGCATGCTCGTAGAGTCGGACAATGGGAACAACTATCACTCCCTGGTGGGATCGCAAGGACCACAAGGAGCGACGGGACCAACCGGTCCTCAAGGAACGGCGGGAGCGACGGGGGCAGTCGGACCGCAAGGCACCGTCGGGCCGATTGGTCCGGCGGGAGCAACAGGAACCGCGGGGGTGGCCGGAGCGATTGGACCGCAGGGCGCGGTCGGGCCAATTGGCCCGGCAGGAGCGACGGGAGCAGCCGGAGCCACAGGGGCGGCTGGACCGCAGGGCGCGACAGGGACGGTTGGTCCAGCGGGCGCGACGGGCGCGGCGGGAACCACAGGGCCGGCTGGTCTGCAAGGCGCGGTCGGACCAGTTGGTCCGCAAGGAACCACGGGTGCGACAGGAACGACTGGAGCGATAGGACCAATTGGTCCGGCAGGCGCGGTCGGACCGGTTGGTCCGCAAGGAACGACGGGCGCGGCAGGAACAGCGGGCGCGATAGGACCGGTTGGTCCGGCGGGAGCGGTCGGAGCTGTGGGACCCGCCGGAGCGACAGGTCCCGCTGGTCCACAGGGGCCACCAGGAACTACGACCGCCCCGTCCGACTACAGTTTCTATTATGGGACCGGGTACAAAGCGGGCGTGGGCACAGTTGAAGTCGGAGGCTCATCCGATCGCGATCAGATCGACATGTCCAATGCGACCTCAGTCCGGCTCGTGGTCACGATCGGCCCGTCGGCTCTGCCGAGCGGAAGCTATGCTCAAGCCGAGTACACGCCAGACGGAACGAACTGGTTCGCACTCTCGGGAGAAGCACCTGTGACAACGCCAAACGGGCTTTACTTGAGTACCTGGCAGGGTCTGCCGACTGGAGCGAACGGCGATTACGTGGTACGCATTGTGGTATTGAACGCTGGGACTGCCGCTCAGCAGATTGGACTCCGCCAATTGCATGTACAGTTCAAGTAGGGCGGGCTCTTGTCTCTCTCAACTATGAGAGCCCTGGTCGCGACGCACTGCTGTCGATTACAACCCCAGACCACAATCTTCGCCTTCTCCAAGTCCCAAGTCCTCGGTACACGTATCGGCGGAGAGAGCGCCTCAGCTGCCCGGTTGAGGGAGTAGATGGAGGCTCCATTTCCATGCTCGGTGTTCAAATCGGCTGAAAGACACCGGGCTGATCGAGAGCCGCTTTTTCCACACCCAGAATTGTTGCAGTCATTGTCCAGCGCGAGTATGCTGTAGACGCCAATGCGGATCGCTGGCGTAGCCTGTTTTTGACTGTGGACTCCTGTAGCTGTTTGATCGGAAGAACCCAATTGCTTCCGGTTGCGAAAGGATGGTCAGACTCATGCACAACACCCGGAGAGATTTCCTGAAGGTCACCACGCTGGGAGGCGCAGCGTTAACGTTGTTTGGGTTTGACCTCGCCCCGGCCTACGCGCAGCTTCGCCAACTCAAGATTGCCCGGGCGTCCGAAACGCGATCCACTTGTCCTTACTGCTCGGTAAGCTGCGGCGTCATTATTTATACGATCGGTGACAAGGCTAAGAACGTCACGCCCCAGGTGATTCACGTCGAAGGCGATCCCGACCATCCTATCAACCGTGGCACGCTGTGTCCGAAGGGAGCTTCGCTCGAGCAAGACATCCTCAACGAGCGCCGGCTCCTGAAGCCCCAGGTCCGGCGACCGGGTTCGGATCACTGGGAAGACATCGGCTGGGACCAAGCCATTGATGAGATCGGCCGCTGGGTGAAAAAGACGCGCGACAATACATTCGTTGAGAAAGACGCGCAGGGTCGAACCGTAAATCGCTGCGAGAGCCTCGCGTGGATCGGCGGCTGCACCGACACCAACGAATTTAATTATCTGGTCGTCAAGACCATGCGAGGCATGGGTCTCACCTATATCGAAAACCAGGCCAGGGTTTGACACGGACCCACGGTCTCAAGTTTGGGACCAACATTTGGACGCGGGGCCATGACCAATGGCTGGGTCGACATCAAGAACACCGACATGATGTTGATCATGGGCGGGAACCCTGCCGAGAACCATCCCTGCGGCTTTAAGTGGGCCATCGAGGCGAAGCGTAATCGTAACGCCAAGATGATTGTGGTCGATCCGCGCTTCACGCGCACCGCGTCGACCTCCGATCTATTCCTTCAGATTCGCGCAGGCTCCGATATTGCGATGCTTGGTGGAATGGTTCGCTATGCCATCGAGAACAACCGCATCGCGAAAGATTACCTTGTCAACTACACAAACGCAGCTTTCATTGTGAAGGAAGGCTTCAAGCTGCCCGAAGATGGGCTGTACTCAGGTTTCGATCCTGCCACCAAAACCTACGACAAATCCACCTGGAACTATGAGGAAGTAGGAGGCGGCCACGCCGCCGCCACGCCGGCCGGGCCGGACAAGCCAGCTCCAACTCTTCCTCCGAACGTGGCTTACGATCTGACGTTGCAGCATCCGCGCTGCGTCTACCAGCTATTGAAGCAGCAATACTCGCGCTACACGCCGGAAATGGTTGAACGCATAACGGGCATCCAGAAAGATCAGTTTTTGAAAGCGGCTGACCTGTTTACTTCCGTCCGCAAAGACGGAGACTTGAAGAAGGTCGCAACGATCTTGTACGCGGTGGGCTGGACGCAGCATTCCTTCGGCACGCAAATCATCCGCACCGCTGCAATTTTGCAGTTGCTGCTCGGCAACGTGGGGCGCGCGGGCGGTGGCGTAAATGCGCTGCGCGGCCATTCCAACATTCAGGGCGCTACCGACATGGGCGGAGTGTTCGACAGCCTGCCGGGCTACCTGAAGGTTCCGAGTCCCGCTGATACCGCCCTCGCCGCCTATCTGAAGCGCATCACTCCCACTGCTTCCAAACCGGCGCCGTGGGATTCGTTTAACTATTGGTCGAACACGCCGAAGTTTGCCGTCTCCTACTTGAAGGCCCAGTTCGGGGATGCGGCCACGAAAGAAAATGATTTTGCATTCCACTACATGCCCAAGGTGGATCGCAACTATTCGTGGACCCAGATCTGGGACAACATGTACCGCGGCTCCGTGAAGGGAATGCTAGCTTTCGGCATGAACGGAGTAGCCATTGGGCCGGATTCGCAGAAAAACATTGACGCGCTGAAGAAAGCTGATTTCCTCGTTGTAGGTGAGATTTATCCCGATGAGACGAGCGAATTCTGGAAGTCTCCCGGAATTACTCCCGAGGAAATGAAGACCATCAACACAACCGTCTACCGGCTGGCTTGCGCTGGTTTTGCCGAGAAAGACGGATCGATGACCAACTCCGCGCGCTGGCTCCAGTGGAAAAACGTTGCTGTGCCGACCCCAGCCGAGTGCCGTCTCGATCAGGACATTGTCGCTGACATTTTTCTCAAGGTGCGGGAGCTCTACAAAAAGGAAGGCGGCAAATTCCCCGACCCAATCTTGAACCTGACGTGGTCTTACACGAATCCCCAGCCGTCGCTTGCCGAATTGGCAAAAGAGATCAATGGCAAAGCGCTCGCCGATCTCACCGATCCCAAAACGCAGCAAGTGATCAAGCGAGGACAGCAATTGCCAGGCTTCGCCTGGCTGAAAGACGATGGCACTACTTCCTGCGGCAACTGGATTTATTCCGGGTGCTGGACCGAGGCAGGCCCGCAGCTTGCGCGCCGGGGAACTGAAGATCCGTCGGGTCAGGGTATTTATCCCAACTGGGCTTGGTCCTGGCCGGCCAATCGCCGCGTTCTCTACAACCGCGCCTCCTGCGATCCCTCCGGAAAACCTTGGGATGCGGAAAGAAAACAGGTCTGGTGGAACGAATCGGCACAACTCTGGGTCGGCAACGATGTTCCCGACTTCAAGCCGGATTCTCATCCCAACGAACACATGGGCCCCTTCATCATGACGCCCGAAGGGACTGGCCGAATCTTCGCGCCGTTGGGGGCATTCGCCGATGGGCCTTTCCCTGAGCATTACGAGCCGATCGAGAGCCCGGTGCAGAATGCGTTTCACCCCAATCAATCCAATAATCCTGTGGTGAAGAAATTATCCACGCCAGCGGACAAGTACGCGACGCCAGGCGACGGATTTAACATCGTCTGCACGACGTACAGGCTTACCGAGCAGTACCACTATTGGACCAAAAACAATCCCATGAACGTGCAACTCATTCCTGAGCCGTTCGTCGAGATTCCGGTCGAACTGGCGCAGGAGTTGGGGATTAAAGGCAACGACAAGGTGAAGGTGACCAGCGCCCGCAGTTACTACGTGGCAAAAGCTTTCGTCACCAAGCGCATCAAGCCAATGATGATTGATGGCAAGAAGGTTTATCAGATCGGTCTTCCCATTCATCAGGGCTATCGCGGAATTCAGGAAGATGCGGGCCGGGACGCGAGGACCCTCGCCAATCGTCTTAGTCCGACCGTGATCGATCCAAACGCGTACACCCCCGAATTCAAAGGATTTCTGGTCAAGCTAGAAAAAGCGTAAGGCAATGCTATGAGCCAGGCAACTTTGCAAATCGTCAAAATCTCGGGCCACGCCGGGCCGGCGCCAGGCGCTGGAGTTGAGCGGGCAGAGCAGGTCTGCAAGCTGGTGGACACCACGACTTGCATCGGCTGTAAGGCCTGCGAAGTGGCCTGTCTGGAATGGAACGGCTACACCTTCAGCGAGACTGTCTTTGACAACAGCTATCAGACCATGCCGGAGACGACGTGGAATTATTGGAACCTGATCAAGTTCAACGAGCACGAACGCGAGGACGGCAGCGTCACGCTTCTGATGCGTAAAGATCAGTGCATGCACTGCGCCGATCCGGGCTGCCTGGCGGCGTGTCCAGCGGACGGCGCTATCGTGCAATACTCCAACGGCATCGTAGATTTTCAGCAGGCGAACTGCATTGGTTGTGGATATTGCGTCAGCGGCTGTCCGTTCAACATCCCTAAATTTAATTCGGCCACAAAGAAGATGTTCAAGTGCACGCTGTGTTCGGATCGGGTGAGCGAGGGTCTGGAACCGGCCTGCATAAAGTCTTGCCCCACGGGTTGCCTGCATTTTGGCACGAAAGATGACATGAAGGACCTGGCCGAGACGCGAGCCAAGCAGCTCCGCGAGAACTTCGGTATCGAGAAGGCCGGTATTTATGATCCGCCGGGCGTGGGAGGAACGGGCGTGATCTACGTTCTCCACGATGTGACCAATCCCGAAGCGTATGGCGGATTGCCGAAAGACCCGCACATTCCCTGGGTGGTGAAGTTCTGGAAGGGACCAGCGAAGTGGATTGGGAACCTGGCCATGCTGGGCGGCATTCTGGGCGTGACTCTCCACTACTTCCGCTATGGTCCGAAGGAAGTTGATTCCGAGAAGCACGAAAACGGAGGACAGCCGTGAGTTCGCACGCCATTTCCTCGCAACGAACTACGGGCGAACCCGGAGAACGCATCCTCCGCTACACGCTGGTCGAGCGCGTTCATCACTGGATGGGCGCTCTGTTCTACGTCTATTGTTTGATCACCGGCCTGGCCTTCTGGTCCCCATACATGTTTTGGCTCGCGGCGCTGGTGGGCGGCGGACCAACTGCACGATTCTGGCATCCCTGGATTGGCCTCGCCTTCGCGGCATCTATGTTTTGGATGTACAAGATGTGGCGCGGCGATATGGCTACGACCGAAGCGGACTTGCGCTGGAAGAAGGCGGTCAAGCATTACATCGAGAACGACGACCAGAATCTTCCGCCCGAGGGTCGCTTCAACTGGGGACAGAAAGTGTTTTTCTGGCTGATGTTTTATGGCGTGATTTTGCTGGCGCTTTCGGGGCTTGGGCTGTGGTTCGTGGAATCGATCCCGTGGAGTTTGCACTGGCTCCGACTTCTGTGTGTCACCGTGCATGTTGTCGCCGCACTCGCCACGATTGGCGGCTTCATCATTCACGTTTACATGGGAACGGCCATGATTCGCGGCGGATTTACTTCAATCATTCGCGGCGAAGTTTCGGTCGCCTGGGCGAAGACGCACCATCGCCTCTGGTACGAACAGGTCACCGGCAAGCTGCCCCCGCCGAAATGAAGCGATCCAAGTGGGATCAACGTATTCAGCGTGCGGATGAATTGACATCCGCACATCCTTTCGCGGCCGAGGCGTTGCGCTTCTACAAAGGCATCGCCACCTTCCAGAAGGAACTCTACGCCCACGTCGACGCAGCGCGCGGGAATGGTTCAGGGAAAAAGGCTGCCGGCTTATTCAATGAAGATCTCAATCTCCCGCTGCTGTTGCCCAAGTTTCCCGAGTTCCTGTCCCGCGTGAGTGCTTTCAGCCCTCGTCCAGTTGCCGAGTCTGCTGCTAGGTTGAGGACTCAGCCGGCCGCCGCAGTTGAGGAGATGCTCGCCTTTCATTGGCGGAAATTGTCAAATTCTCAACCCGCTCCCAGCGAAACCGAGGCACTGCTCGCTTGGATATTTCTACAACCATACGCGGAATGTATTGCCGATCGCAGTGAGCACAAACCGGTTAACGACAGTCTTGCGCTCTGTCCTTTTTGTGGAGGAAAACCTCTAGTCGGCGTGCTGCGTCCGGAAGGAGACGGAGCAAAACGATTTCTGATTTGCGCGCTATGTTCGACGGACTGGGCGTTCCGGCGAATTCTATGTCCTTCGTGCGGCGAAGAAGCTGTAGAGAAGCTTGCTGTGTACACGGCAGCCGAGTTCAACCACGTGCGCGTCGAAGGGTGCGACACTTGCCAGCATTACATCAAGACAGTGGATCTCACGAAGAACGGCCTCGCGGTGCCGGTCGTCGACGAACTGGCAACCATCCCTCTCAACCTCTGGGCCCAGGAGCACGGATACGTGAAGCTAAAAACCAACTTGCTCGGAATCTAGCTTTCTCCCTACGGAGCGCGTGAGGCAAACCGGGCCTTTATCGTCTTGATCTCATAAAGTTTGGTATGCACCGTGACGATGTCATCGTGTACGGCAAGTTCAGCAATCGATTTCTCCATCAGATCCGTTTCTGACGCCGACTGCGCTCCTGCCGGAAGGTGAAGTTTAACGTCCACTTCTTTCCCAGCCCACTCGTAGAAACGCAGGACAAGAGAATCATCGTCCTCAGATTTCTTGACTGCGGTGAGCACCACGTTGTCCGCTTCGATTCTTACGAAAGAATGCTCAGCCTGCAGTGCTCCATCGTGTTTCTGCGACTGAATGGCGAGCAGCTTGTAATTCAGTTCGTATCCGCGGCGCACGGTCTGAGCGTCCCGCCAGGTTCCGGCATGCGGATACAAGGAGTAAGTGAACTCGTGATGACCCTCATCGGCATGCGGATCGGGCCACTCCGGCGAGCGCAGCAGTGAGAGGCGGAGCACGTTGCCCTTCACGTCGTATCCGTACTTGCTGTCATTAAGCAGACTGAAGCCGTGTCTGGTATCAGAAAGATCGGCCCAGCGCTGCGCGGGCACTTCGAACTTGGCTTGTTCGGCTGCTGTGTTCCGCGTAGTCGGACGCTCTATCGATCCGTAGGGAATCTCAAAGGTGGCTTTGTCGCTGTGTGCGCTCAAAGGAAATGCAACTTTCAGCAGAATGTGCTTCTCGTGCCAGTCGACCTGCATCTTCACGTCGACTCGCGGCACGCCGGCGTACATTGTGATGTCTTGCACGAATGTAGAATTCTGGAAATGCTTCGTCACTCGGATGATGGCCCGCAGTGGCCCACTCTCAACCAGCTTCACCTCGTCAGCTTTATCCAGATCCCAACGTTGTTTCTCGAAATCTGCATCGATGTTCCAGGCATCCCATTTTTGAGGTTTGTCGTAGAAGGCCTGCAAAAGGTTTCCGCAAGCGGATGTCTTGGGGCCTCCTGTGTCAGTTTCCGAGGGAGCTAGCGCTTCTGTTTGATTTCGTAGATCGTAGAGGCTGGTGATGCATCCGGTTTGTGAGTCAATGGTGACCCGAATAGCACCGTTCTGCATCGTATCACCAGACGCCCTGACGGCTTGCATTAGACGGCCATTGTAGACGTCCGGTGCGTTCGTCGGCTTCGGGGTGGAGCGCACAAAATACGTCTTGTAGCCGATTGAGGGTGTGGCTGCGAGGATAAGTAAACGCGCCCGGTTCGTTGCAGAGTCCATCGTCAACAGCTGGGATTCAACCCGGTGGCCGGCGGCATCGATCACTTCAACATGTTGAGCTTGGCCGGGAAGTTGTACCTCCGCCTCAATCACTTCCTCGCGCGGCCACGAAAGGGAATTGAGAACCACAATCGGCGCACCGTCTCCTTTGGTATTAATGTGAGCCAGAATCTCGTCGAGCGCGCCATGCGTGAGCTCGTTGGCAGAACGGGCAACATCTTCCAAATTTCGCTTGGCGTCGAGATAGTTCACCGCGATTCCGGAACCGGGCATGACATCGTGGAAGTGATCGAAAAGCAGATTCTTCCAGGCGAGCTCGAACTGATCTTGTGCATACGGCCGGCCGAAGAGGGAGGCCACGGATGCATACTTCTCCGCGTCCAGCATCAGTTCTTCATCATGCCGAATTCGTTGTTTCGTGTCCGCTTGCGAGGTGTACACGCCCCGGTGATATTCGAAATAGAGTTCGTCCTTCCAGGTAGGCACTTTGAGATTTGGGAGTTCCTGGTTCAGGTCCGCGAAAAATGCTTTTGCGGTGCTGAAGTCAATCTTGGGAAAGACGGTGTTCGGATCCCGAAGGCGATTGGCATGATCAAGCATGGTGCGAGTCGGACCGCCGCCGTGGTCGCCGATTCCGTACAAGTAAAGCATCTGCGGCGAATCCGTGACTTTAGTCCCGTAAATCAGCGGGGCATAGAGCGACAGGTCCTTTGTCATCTGCTCAGGGTTGAAGTCGTTGGCGTATTCGTGCGGAAAATATGTCAGCAGACGACTCCCGTCGGGCGCTTCCCACCAGAACAGCCGGTAGGGGAACTTCGTGTAGTCGGTAGCCCACAGTAATTTGCTGGTCACGAAATAATCGATGCCGGATTTCTTATAGATTTGGGGAAGCTGCCAGTTGTATCCAAACGAATCCGGATTCCAGCCGATCTTGATGTCAGCACCAAAATTCTTCTGAAAATATCGCTTGCCGACAAGAATCTGACGCACCAGCGATTCGCCGTCCGGCATGTTCAAGTCGGGTTCGACCCACATGCCGCCAATGACTTCCCAGCGTCCCTCCTTCACCCTTTGCTTGATCTGCTCGAACATGTCCGGATATTTTTCTTGCATCCATTCATAAGTCCGAGCCGAGGACATGGTGAACTTGAAATCCGGATACTCGCGCATCAGATCCAGAACGCTCTGAAAGGTATTGCGCACGACTTCGACCGTTTCCGTCCACGGCCACAACCACGCCATGTCGATATGGGAGTTCCCGACAGCACGAACTGTGAACTGTTTCAACCACGGATTCAACGATTGCAGTTTGTCTTGCGCCTGGCGCAGCGACGCGTCGAATCCCGCTTGGTCGTTCTTATCGAGTGGCGAAAAATCGATAGCCTTGATGGCCGCGTCGAGCTGTTGCTGGGGTTCCGCGCGACCCTCTTCATACGCCGCAATCATCGGACGCGCCGCCAGAATTTCCACTCGCAGCACCGCTGGGTCGGGCCGATTGGCGGGAGGTTCAATAATCAACTGAGCGTGATGAAATTCAGTTTCAACATCGGGGGCGTCGATCCGCACCGCGATCAGAAACTTCTGCCCGGGCTGCGCGTTTTCCGTGAGCGGGATTGGCTGCTGCATGTCGTCGTCTCCTCGCGACACCAGCGATCCATTCGAGAACACTGCGATCGTGACCGGGCCCTTGTTGTTCCAATTGAAATCGAATCGGAAGTCTAATTTTGCACGGGCGCCCAGCACTGCGTAACCATTGATCTTCTGCGGAATTTCGATCCAGCGCCGCAGCACACGGGACCCGGTCGACCACTTGTCCCCGACTTTTACGGTCTCCCAGCCGGAATCATCTAGAGACGGATCCTCAGGATGTGGTACGTCCGCGTGAAACCGCCACTCGGGGAGCGGTAGGGCGGTTAGCGATTGCAGCCCATCCAAAGTTGCTTGATAGGGATCAGTCGTTTTCTGGCTCGGTTCCTGGGCGGAAACAAAGTTGACTGGTACGAACGAGAGAAGCGCGCACACGATCCATCGCTTCAATGGACGTCCCTCCTTCATGGATTCGGACGGATAGATAAATGAACGAATAGGGTACTCGCTCCGATTCCGTCTTACCAGTCTTTAGCGAGTTGGGCCCTAGCCGCCGGCAATCGCTCCTATGATAAGAAACGGTTCCGCCCCCGAGACGACGGCGTCAGGCAGCGGAGCATCCGGCGATTCGTGGGAGAGATCCTCCTCGCAGGCAAAGAACCTCAGGAACGGTCGGCGCTGTTGCGTGCCGTGCTCGCGGATGGTTCCGCGCAGCATGGGGTAGCTGGCTTCGAGGGCGTCGAGAACCGAGCGTTGCGTGACCGGACCCTTGACCTCGAGTTCCAGTTCGGCGCCAACGTGCGCCAGCGTTCGCAGGTGGTGCGGAAGTATGACGCGGATCATTGGACTAATTAGGCGGTTCTACCAGTTCAGAAAGTGACCGACGCCCTTTTCTCCTCACGGATTTTCCAGCGAATCAGGATCCAAGAACAGGTTCAGATGAAACTTCGAGATGTAGTGGTGCTGCGCAGCCAAGTTCCACCATCTCCAGCAGGAACAAAATAGAACAATCGTCATCGAAATGGATTCCGAATCGTAAGTTGCCGATTGATGATCTGTCCGTCCTGCAAGTCTTCGGAGTACAGCGTCTTACACCCAGCCTCCAGAGCTGCGGAAGCAACCAGCGCATCGTAGATGCTATATCCGTACTTTTCCGCAATGGCCACTGCTGCTTTATGTGTATCGAGCGAAATTGGAACTGGGTCAGGGCACAAAATGCAAATGAGATCCAAGAACTCATTTACTTGTTTCCACGGCATACCAAGCTTGCGGCGTGCCACCGAGACAAACTCGTTCAATGATTGAATACTTACAACGCTGCCGCTTGCCAGCAGGGCCTCGGCTGTGGAAGCGCGAGGATCGTTCTTCGCCACCGCGTAAATCAATACGTTTGTGTCGAGGAAACGTTTAGCGGGCATTCGCCTCGGCCCGGTCGAATATAAACCCAGCGGGTAATGGACGACGCAGCCGGCGTAAGCGGTCGAGAGCCCGCTGCCGGGCAGGATCGCGGCGCACTTCAAATTTTCGCGTGTCCGCGATTCTAATTTCGATCTGGTCACCCTCTTTCAAATTGAGAGCTTCTACAACCTCTGATGGTAGCCGCACCGCGAGACTGTTACCCCACTTGGAAACCTGCATACGCCCCCGATAAAAAGTGATCTACATTGTCATTGTATATCTATTTACCAAGGGAAAGCAAATAGCCCCGTTTGGGGACTCACGCTAGCGTCTGCACCTCCACAGATAGCACCGCTGGCAAATCGCGGACGATGGGAGCCCAACTATCCCCGGCATCAGCCGACGCGTAGACTTGCCCGCCGCTGGTACCGAAATATATGCCGCATTTGTCGAGCGAGTCGACGGCCATGGCATCGCGCAAAACATTCACGTAGCAGTCTTTTTGGGGCAGGCCTTTCGTGAGCGCTTCCCATTCATGTCCGCCGGTGCGGCTGCGGTAGACTCGCAGCTTGCCCTCGTGCACGAAGTGTTCCGAGTCGCTTTTGATGGGGACAACGTAAATCGTCTCTGGCTCGTGCGCGTGAACGTCAATCGCGAAGCCGAAGTCGGTTGGCAGATTTCCGCTGACCTCGTGCCACGAGTCGCCTGCGTTGTCGCTGCGCATCACGTCCCAGTGCTTCTGCATGAAGAGCACGCCCGGCCGCGATGGGTTCATCGCGATGTGGTGAACACAATGCCCGACCTCGGCATCCTGGTCGGGGATGTATTGGGAACGCAGACCGCGGTTGATCGGCTTCCAACTCTTGCCGCCGTCGTCGGTGCGAAATGCGCCCGCCGCCGAAATAGCGATCCACATTCGCTGCGGATTCTTGGGATCGAGAATGATGGTGTGCAGACACATGCCGCCCGCGCCTGGCTGCCACTTGGGGCCGGTGCCGTGGCCGCGGAGGCCGGGGAGTTCGTGCCAGTTCTGGCCGCCGTCGGTCGACTGGAAAATGGCGGCATCTTCCACGCCGGCGTAAACTGCGTTGGCATCAGTCAGCGACGGCTCCAGGTGCCACACTCGCTTGAACTCCCATGGATGTTGCGTGCCGTCATACCACTGATGCGTGGTGAGCGGCTTGGCGGCCGCGTCGTATGCGAACTTGTTGCTTTCGCTCTGTGGAGGACCAGGCGTAGCGGGCTGGCCGGCGGGCGTTCCCGGTTGGTGCCAGGTTTTGCCGCCGTCGTCGGAGCGCTGAATGATCTGCCCGAACCATCCGCTTGTCTGGGAGGCATAAATTCGATTCGGGTCGACCGGGGAACCCTTCATGTGGTAAATCTCCCACCCTGCAAAGTGCGGGCCACTAACGTCCCATTTCTCACGCTTACCGTCTGAACTGAGAATAAAAGCGCCCTTGTGTGTCCCAACCAGAACTCGAACATTACTCATGCGTCGCTCCGTTTCAGTGATTTGGAATTCGTTCGTTCCTCATCCGCTTTCCTGCACAATATCGTTCCGAACTAGGCGGTCTGCCCGCAGTTGATCATCCACGGGATGCCGAATTGATCCACGAGCATACCAAATCGCACCGCCCAAAATGTCTCCTGGAGCGGCATTTGCACTGTCCCATTTTCTGCGAGTGCGCTGAATACACGTTCCGCTTCTGCCGCATCCTTCGGATCAAGCTTCACCGAGAAGCCCGCGGGTTTCTGATAGTGATCCGGCGGGCAGTCAGCTCCCTGCAATAGCCGGTCGCCGACCTGCAGGCTGGCATGAAGGATCTTCTTGCGCCAATCGCCGGGGACATCGTTCGCCACTGGAGTGCCCTCGTGCGGCATCATGAACGTGATTTTAGCGCCCAGACACTTCTCATAAAACTTGAATGCAGCCTCGCATTGCCCGTTGAAAGTCAAATAAGGATTCATTTGCATAGCGACCTCCTTTACTCAAACCGCGGTTGATGAAATGCCAGTGGGATTCCACCTTTCGTGTTCGAAGGGTGGAATCCCACTCAATCGCGAATCCGTCCTCAAGCCGCTTTTGCAGGTTGCGGACGCATTTGCTTCATGAACTCGCGCATTTTGGCGAGGTGACCGGGCGAGCGCCTGTCCATCCAGACCTCAAAGCGCTGCGCGGCCTTTTCCAGATGCGCAAGGAACTGCTTATTGGCCCATTGTTCTCGTCCTTCCGCGATCGTTGGCTTGATCCGTTCCCAGACGCCGAAGAATTCACCGCTGGTTTCGAAGAACAGGTCCTCGTGAAGCAGCCCATAATTCAGTAAAGCGCAGGCCTGTTCCCAATAGCTGACCACCATCATGAAGTTGGTGCCGCCTTCTGTCCCCGGCGCGGTGACTCGCATGGCGTCGTTCCAGTTGTCTGCGAAGTAATTCTTGAAGAACCAGTCTCGGGCTTGCCGAAGCCGGGCTTCGCGGCGCTCTTCAAAGACCTGCAAGTGAAGTTGTGCTTGTTCGTGTGTGGGTTTTGTTTCCATGATCTTCGTCTCCTTAATTATTAGTTTTGTTCCGCTTGTTGTTACGAATCGACTGCCGGGAGCAGCAGCTTACGGATCTCCCGCAATGTTCTTGTTCACGCCCCGTATGCTTCTTTCAACCGCTGAATATCGATTTTATTCATTTGAAGCATTGCTTGCATGACTCTCTGCGACTTCTTGGGGTCCTTGTCGCCCAGCATTTCGCCCAAGGCCTTCGGAATAATCTGCCAGGACAAGCCGTACTTGTCTTTCAGCCAACCGCATCTTTGCGGTGTTCCACCACCGGCCGTGAGCTTTTCCCACAGCTCATCGACTTCTTCCTGGGTTTCGCAGTTGACGAAAAACGAGATGGCCTCCGTGAACTTGAAAAGTGGGCCTCCGTTGAGTGCGAAAAAGTCTTGTCCGTCGAGTTGGAATCTGGCGGACATTACCGTTCCCTTCGGCCCTGGCCCCGCGTCCCCGTATCGGGTAACGCTTCCTACCTTTGAATTCTTGAAGATGGAAACGTAGAAATTCATTGCCTCTTCAGCCTTGTCGTCGAACCACAAGAATGGTGTGATTTTGTGCACGCGATTTTCTCCTTCTTATTTGTAACTACTCCGCCCTACTCCATCGGGGCAGCCGTGCCATCGGACCACTTGCCAACCGGAACCATGAACACGGTGATTGGCTCAGGTGCTCCGTGAAACTGCAGATTAAGCATCACCGGGGAGCCGGGCAGATCAGCGCCCCATGCGGCGCCGTCCATGAGTGGAGCGTAAAACATGAGATGAGACATGTTGTGTCCGTCCGAATCGGTAAGGTACGCGTCCTTCGACATCATATAGCTCATCCCGCCGGGTTCCAGTGCTGGCAGTTCATGCTGATCGTACGCGGCCTTGGTATTGTCGATTATCCGAACTTTGGAAAGTCCCGCCAATACCATCTCCGTCCTCTTGTAAGTAATAGGCAGGACGGATCGCGCAGCGGGCGGATTGAAGCAGATCGGACTGCGTAGTTTGGGGTTCCAGAACTCCGGGCTGTCGAATGGGGACATCCACGATCTCTCCACAACGCAGACCCAGCCGTTCTTGCCCTCGACCCCGGTCTCGTAGCCGTGCCTCGCGAGGAACAGGATTCTTGCATCGCGGGAGATTGCCTCGGGCGCGGCGCTTCGGGCCAGAGCGATCTCGGCATTGCGGTCCGTCATGAAATATTGATCGATCGGGGCCATGCTCGAATACGATGCCTTCGCGTCCTGGGCTCGCCCTTGCCACACTAGGCTCAGTACGGCGATCAGTGCGATTGTTCCCCAACCGATCGTCTTGGATATTTTCGTCGCCATAGAGTTTCTCCAATGCTCCTTGTAGTTGTTGGATTGCAGCCGTACTAAGCTGCGGGCAAGTTTGGGATCTCCACCACCGGCCGAATTTCGACCGTCCCTTTGCGTGCGCCCGGGATGCGTCCGGCGATGTCGATGGCCTCGTCGAGGTTCTTGGCTTCCACCATAAAAAAGCCGCCAAGCTGTTCGCGCGTTTCGGCAAACGGACCGTCGGTCACCAGCCGTTTGCCCTCGCGCACCCGAACGGTAGTTGCTGTCGACACAGGCTGCAGTGGAGACGTGCCCAAGAGCTGGCCATTGGCCTTGAGCGTGTGAGCAAGATGGGTCGATTCTCCGTAACACTGCTGGCGCTCGGCGTCCGTCCAAGCTTGTTCGTCGGCGTAAATCAGCAACATGTACTTCATTCTTTCCCCTCCATGAGTAAGTCGAACGGCTGATGTCAAAATCGACAGCTTGAAAAAGAAAATTTTATGGTGACGTCTGGCTCGATGCCCCTGGGCTAAGCACCTATTATGTGGTCCGACTATAAATCGAATGCCGGGACCACAAATCGACACCCTGCGACGAAAAAATCTACAATCAGCCATGTCCCTGGACGCAGCGGCTGCCGTCGACTCAGTTTATCGCTCCGATTGGGGCAGGATCGTGGCCACTCTGATCGGGATGGTCGGCGACTTCGACCTTGCCGAAGAGTCTGCGCAAGAAGCGTTTGCGGCCGCCGTAGACCAATGGCGGGTCTCTGGCGTCCCTGACCTTCCGCGAGCATGGATCATTCAAACGGCACGGCACAAGGCTATCGACCGCATCCGGCGCAATGCAAGGTTCGAGGAAAAACTCGAATCATACGCCACTTCGGGATTGGTTCGCACCGCAGAAGAACCTGACTACGACACCAGCGAAATTCCCGACGATCGCCTTCGCCTGATCTTCACCTGTTGCCATCCAGCCCTCGCCCTGGAAGCGCAAGTGGCTCTTACCCTTCGCACGTTGTGCGGCCTGGAGACGGACGAAATTGCGCGGGCATTTCTCGTGCCTGAGGCGACTATGGCACAGCGGCTTGTGCGTGCGAAGCGCAAGATTCGCGACGCAGGCATACCCTACACCGTGCCCGAGACAAACGATATGGCGGCCAGGGTCGAGGCGGTGCTGACCGTCCTCTATCTGGTCTTCAACGAAGGTTATGCCGCCACTCGAGTCGGGCCGCTGGTGAGGACCGACCTCTGCGCTGAGGCCATCCGCCTGGGGCGCCTGATCAGATCGCTGATGATGCCGCAGCCGCCGGCGGAAGCAACGGCTCTGGTCGCACTCATGCTGCTTCACGACGCGCGGCGCGAGGCCCGTGTCGATGACGCCGGCGATATCGTAGTTCTCGAAGAACAAGATCGCAGCCGTTGGGATCAAGCGCAGATCGCGGAAGCGTTGCCGCTGGTCGACGAAGCTTTGAGCGGGGGGCCCGGTCCGTTTGCTCTGCAGGCGGCGATCGCAGCTGTGCATTGTCAAGCGGCTAGACCTGAAGATACGGATTGGCCGCAGATCGTGCGCCTCTATGATCTTCTCGAGCGAGTGCAACCGTCTCCCATCGTGTCACTGAATCGCGCCGTAGCCGTGGCTATGGCGGACGGTCCTCAACCGGGACTCGCGTTGATCGATACGCTGGCCGAAAACAACGATCTGGCCAACTATCACCTGCTGCATGCCGCGCGCGCCGATCTGCTGCGGCGCCTTGGCTCTCCAGTCGAAGCGGCGGAGAGCTATTTGCGAGCCCTCGCTTTGGTTACGAATGACAGCGAACGCCGATTTCTCGAGCGGCGGCTGCGGCAGGTTCAATCTCAGGTCGCGTGAGACCTGCTCCCCACGACGCACCGCTCGCGAGTGCAAGAGCTTTCATTCTTGAAGGCTCGAGGACAATTTACGATGCAACGGAGGAACTGAGGAACTAGGAATGGCCACGCGGAGCCAGAAATAGAATGCGGCAATCTTACCGCGATGACTCTTGGACCGGAGTGGTGATCAATGCGGTGTTAACGGAATGATCCGCGTTGCTCACTTTCAGCTTTTCTAATTCCTCTTGAGCTGTTCTCCATGCCTTCGAATCTTTCTTCGTCGCGATTGGCGCATTCGGATTGGAGTAGAAGCTGAGAATGTTCTGGCGGAGCTGAGGAGTTGCTTCGGCAAAGTCGTTCTTTGCCAGATCGTTCAGCAGATGAGCATAAGTCTTATCGGCCAGAGAATATTCTCCAGCCCGAGTCTCACGGCCGGTATCGAAGTCCATGTCCGCGAGTCTGAGCTGCGATCCTCTTTGCTGGCGCAGCAACGCAGCATAGTCGTCCACGGTCTTATTGACGCTCTTGATATACATGTCTTCGGTCTGGGTGGTCGGAATCTTGAAAGCCACCGCCTTGAACGGGCCTACCTTTGGGACGATCTTCAAAAAGAACGCCAGTATCCGACTTCCAACTCCCGGCTTGCGGTATCCGTTTCCCCATTCTTTCTGATACTGGGCACGGGAAAGATGATAAAGAAATTCCTTCTCGTTAAAGTTAGGGGTATCGCGGACGATCTCTTTGCGACGCGATATCAAAGCGACGCGCGTCATGTCGGGGATGAGTGTGCTGATGGCATGCCGAAAGGTTCCGATCGCCAAATCTTCATTGTGCATCACGTCCTGCATTTGGAGTCCATAAGTATCTGCGAAGGCCCGTTCAAGGAGAGGCTCGGAAATGTTGAAACCAATAAAATCGTGGAAGTTGTCGGAGGTATATCGGTTTTTCGCCACCTGGACCATATCGAAGCCGAACTCGGTTCGAATGTGGGCTGTGGGATTGTCGACGTAGGTAACTTCGGGTCCGTATTTCTTTCGCAATTTGGGAAAAGTTATCGCGACGACACGATTGATGGTCGGGTGACCGCTGTTATCAGAAGCATAGTGTGCAAGCGCCCCCAACGCGAAAGCGTATTCATCAAGGTCGGAAGAGTCCTGGATGAGAGCCATCACGAAATCACCGCTACGAACGTAATGCACCAGATCGCTGAAATACTTGCTCCCAAACGGATAGTAACCCATGTCCTGAACCACGCTTCCACCGTACGCGTAAGAATGCGCTTGCTTTAAATCCTCATCGCTTGCCTGGGGAAAGCGTTCAAGCAGCATAGGTCGGAGCTGATCCTTCCACAGCAAATCGACTATCTCTTCGTGGGTAAGTACCGAATATCCGTTTCCGAATCCGGAGCAGACCAACACGAACAACAGGAAGGTGATGACTCTCGAGACGACCTGTCGATTTGATCGCATAATCCAGAATTTTAGATTGCGGTTCTCCGTCCACTCACGAGGTTGATTACGAGAACCACCAGGGCAAGGACCAGGAGAATGTGAATGAAGCCTCCCAGTGTGTAAGAACTCACGAGTCCCAATAGCCACAACACGAGCAGTACAACAAATATGGTCCAAAGCATGTCAGTCTCCTCTTAATCGCATTAGCGTTGTGCGTCCAAATTCCACATAGTTCGCATTGCCAGCCGAGAATAGGTCCGTCAGGGTGTTCACGCCATCGGGTGAACGTGGTAAATGGCCACCGTACTCGTTGTACGTGGCTTTGCACGTGTCTACGGGCATTTCGCGGGTTAACTACGGCTCAAACTGGATTGGCAGGCATGAGCCGAGGAATTATGGTCAAGATGCAAGCGGTTGGCGGGACGGTTCGGATCTCGGCCATTCCGTCGGCCAAGTCCGATCCAACGTAAGGAGCAATCTAGTGAACTTCAAACGCGGTGTAAGGACATTGCTTCTCGGAAGCTCGCTGGTAGGCTGCGCTTGGGTAATTGCCCAGGATTCAACTGCGGTTCCAGCCGACAACACTAAGGTCAATCAGCGCGATCAGAACGCAAACGAGCCCACGGCAGACCAACAGAAGAATAAAACGTCAGATCGCGATATCACACAGCAGATTCGCAAGGCGATCGTGAAAGACAAATCTCTGTCGACCTACGCGCATAACGTGAAAATCATTACGCAGAACGGTCAAGTAACCCTGAAGGGACCGGTACGATCTGACGACGAGAAGCGAGCGGTCGAGGCAAAGGCTGCTGAAGTAGCGGGACAAAACAACGTAACCAGCCAGTTGGACGTTGAAGTCAAGAAATAAGCATCGCATTCAAGGAGAATTCATAATGTCAGGAAAAAACACAGCAGTTTTCGGCATCTATTCGAGCTACACCACCGTAGAAATGGGCGTCGAGAGCCTGAAGTCAGCGGGATTCAGCAATCGAGACATTTCCGTACTACTTCCCGAGAGCGCAGGATCGAGAGATTTCGCGCATGAGAAAGGCACGAAAGCACCGGAGGGAGCCACAACTGGCGCCGGAACTGGAGTCGTGCTCGGCGGCGCGATGGGATGGTTGCTAGGTGTCGGTGCGCTGGCGATTCCGGGGCTAGGACCGTTCATCGCAGCCGGTCCGATCATGGCCGCGCTCGCGGGAGCGGGCGTGGGAGGTGCGGTCGGTGGCATCACCGGAGCTCTGATTGGAATGGGTATCCCGGAATATGAAGCGAAGCGCTACGAAGGCAGAGTTAAAGACGGTGGCATTCTGCTCTCCGTGCACTGCGACAGCTCCGAATGGATCAAGCGGGCGAAGCAGGTCCTGGAACGTACGGGTGCCCAGGATGTTTCTTCGAGTGGCGAGGCTAGCTCCGACGATGCCAGGAACACAAGAGATCTGCCTCGCGCGGTTTAGGAGGCGGGCTTAATAGCAAACACCATAAAAAATAAAAGGAGAGGATCGAATGAACTCGGACCAACTGCAGGGCAAATGGAAACAGATGAAAGGCTCGGTAAAGGAACGCTGGGGCAAATTGACCGACGATGACATCAACGTTATCGACGGAAAGCACGATCAATTGGTCGGCAAGATTCAAGAGCGGTACGGTATCGCGCGCGAGGCGGCTCAAAAGCAGGTGGATGAGTGGAACGCTGTCGACTCCCACCAGGCTGAGCTGGACCAAAGACGCAAGGCAAGCTAGCTCAAAAGAGCATGTATGTCGATGGGGACCGCTTCACGGGTCCCCTTTCTTTTCTTCGAGAGGACGGCTCGCAAAGCTAAACGTTCTACAGCGCATGCTGTAGGTCTCCAACCAGTGCGAATAGAGATCCCATGGAAGCAGGTAGAAATTTCACAGCGGTCGGAGGGACAGTTAGAAATCTCTTGAGAAGAAAAGAAGATCGCGATGGCAATTCAGTTGCCCCTATTAGTCCCGCGGGCATCGTCCTTCTGAGCTACTGAATTATGAAACAAAAGTTTGCCTGGATCGGATTGGCTTTCCTCTTCGTAGTTGCGCCCTTGCTATTCTCGCAGGACGGAACTCCGCAGCCTTGCCCCTACGTTGAACCCGGAGTTCTTGGATGCGAGCCGGTGGCGTGGTCCCGATTGCAGGAGCCGATGCCGCTTCCGGAGCCAGACGCAAAACCCGCCGTACCCGCGGATCAGCACGCCGGCCAACCGTCGAATTCTCCAAGTCGGCCGCAAACGCCCAAGCAAAGCATTATTGGCATCGTCGTTAGACAAGGAGAAAAGTACGTTCTGAAGGCGGGAGACAACACGACTTACCGACTCGATGACCAGAGCAGAGCTGCGCAATATCAGGGTAAGCGAGTGAAGGTTGTCGGCAGGTTGGATGCCGACAGCATTACTCTCTACATTGGGAGCATCGAAATGGCGTCCTGATACGCCCGGCGAATGTAAGGCTCTCAGGAGAACGAATCCGGAACGAAGAACAACAACGGCTTCAGGAATTTTCCTTGGGAGAGTAAGGGGTCCGCTCGATGGCCCAGAATGCGCAGGGGCCCCAAGCTAATCGTGACGTGGGTTATCCCTTGATCGGAGGCTGTATGAACACCAAAGCAAATGTTCTATGTCTTGTTCTGCTCTCAGCCACTTGGATAGCGGCTCAGAGCACTGGTTCCGGCAGCGCCGGGTCGGGAACCGGGCACGCCGGGACGGCCGGTCAGAGCACCACGCCAGGGCAGACGACTTCTCCCAGAAACACGAATCCAGCCCCGAGCACCGCCGCGCCGACTCCCGGCACTGCTGCGCCCACGCCGGGTACCGCAGCGCCGACACCTGGAACTGCCAGTCCCAACCCTGGAACCGCGCCCAACACCAACGGCTCTACACATCAATCGCCGAACGACACGCCGGCGCCAGGCACAACTTCACCGGGGTCGGAAGCCCCTGGGGCTACCACGCCGCCACCCGAGCAGCCGGTGCCCAACAACCAGTCGCCAAACAATCAGCCACCAAACAATGGCACGAATGGGAGCCCGACCGCACCCCCTTCGAATTAGGGGAATCCGGGGCGCGAAGTTCAGTGCAGGGAGTTCCGTGGTTCCGCCCGAGCAATTCGGAACTCCTGCACAAACTGCAGAGCGATTCGCAGCACGTCTGTCTTCGGCTTATGCTGCCGAGCCCGGATTTTGATATTGCGTCGGTACTTGTACCTGGATGATGTTGTTTTTCACTGCGTAAACAACCAGATCTCGGATCGAGTGGAAGCCAAGTTTCCGCATGATATTGCTGCGATGGGTTTCGGCAGTTTTTGTACTCAAATTGAGCACGCAAGCTACTTCCTTCGAACTTTTCCCTTCGGCGAGAAGCTGAATGACTTCTCGCTCGCGCGCCGTCAACTTCGGCAGTCTAGGTGGTTCGCCATTTGAACCGTTGTGTCCTTTGTCCAGAAAACCCGCCAGCACCATATCGTTTACTCGAGGAGTAAAGAACATCCGATTGAGCCGCAGCGCCTCAACCGCAGATACCAGGTCCCGGGCAGCGTCGGATTTCAGCACAAACCCTCGAGCACCTGCGTCCAGAGCCTCCCGTATAACCTGGTCTGAGTCCGTGATGGTCAACACGATGACCTTGCACTGAGGGTTATGCTGCGTCAACTGCCGGGTCGCCGCCAAACCGTTGAGATTTGGCATGCCGACATCCAGGATCACAATGTCGGGTTTCAGTTGACCCGCCTTTTCGATGGCTTCTCGCCCGTCCTTGGCTTCGGCGCAAATTTCCCAACCCTCGTGTGCCTGTAAGAGCGCACACAGCCCGCGCCGTACAACTTCATGATCGTCAGCTATCAAAATTCGCAGCTTCATTGCTCACCTCGGCAAGTTTTATAACGATTCAACCGCCGCCGGACAAAAACTCGACCACACTTTCAGACGCGCTCAGTGGACTGCACATTGAGTGCCGTAAAGGGCAGATGTCGGCTTACCGCCTCAACTGCCGCCAATAAATCGCGAGACGCGTTGGACTTTACGACATAGCCCCGGGCTCCCGCTTCCATCGCCTCACGCATCATGTGCGGAGAGTCATGTTGAGTAACAATCAGGATTTCAGATGCCGGCGCCTTTTTGCGCATCAGCCGGCATGCTTCCAGTCCACTCATATTCGGCATCGTTATGTCGAGCACCACGACATCCGGTTTCAGGTTGGCCGCCTTAGCGACGGCTTCAAGTCCGTCCGCCGCTTCATCGACGATTTCCCAATTAGGATTTCCCCCCAGCAAAGTCCTCAGCCCGTGTCTTACAACTGGGTGGTCGTCTACAACTAAAATGCGAACTGTCATAAATTCGTTTCTAGCTCTGCGGGGAGGACTGAAAACCGTTCTTCAGAATATCTCGATGTACTGTCCCTCCACGAAATCCTCTGACGTCTCGGCCCGCACTGCCGCCGTTTCTTATGGACTCTGAGCGCAATCGGGAGGAACCGGTATTGCGATTCGCATCGATGTACCTGTGCTCCCCGATTCAATTTGAATCGTTCCGCCCAGTTCACGTGCCCGCTCGTGCATACTCATAAGCCCGACGCCGGTGCCTGTTCCCGCCTCACGAAACCTATCGAGCATTTCTCGAGACATTCCATGGCCATTGTCATTCACTTCCAAAATCACCTGCCCGGACGATCGCCGAATCAAAATGTCCGCACTGGAAGCACCAGAGTGGCGATGGACATTCGTCAAAGCTTCTTGCAGCACCCGAAAGAGCGCGAGTTCGATTGCGTCGGGCAAACGGACCGGATCATTGGGCGCATCGAGCGTCAACTTCAATCCGCTCCGGAGACCAAAGCCTTCGACATACCACCGGGCGGCTGAGGCAATTCCCACCGCGTCCATGGTGGGCGGATGCAGCAGGTAGGAAAGAGTCCGAACCTCAGCAATGCATCGTTCCATCAGCTCTTCCAGTTGCGACCACAATTCCATCTGCGCCGGAGATCGCCGCAGGATTTCGACGTTAAGCTTCAACGCTACCAAGTACTGCCCCAAACTATCGTGCAGCTCGCGGGCAATTCTGCGCCGTTCCGTGTCCTGCAAATTGAGCAACCGTGAGGAGAGCTGTCGTAATGCGGCGGTGCGTTGCTCCACCAAAGATTTGAGCTCGGACTGGCTGCGCCGCAGTTTCTCCTCGACCAAGCGGCGCTCTGTGATCTCGGTCTCAAGAGCTACTGCTTTTTGCTGCAACTGAGCGATGCCACGTAGGCGTTCATCCTCACTCACCAGGGCGGTATAGCTCTCGCCGGGAATTACCGCTGAGTGTTCGGCGCAGATCTTGAGAAGCAGGTCACCGTGTTCTCCACGACAAAAACTCGACATCGGATAGGCGCACCGCAGCGAAAAGGCGTGGGTGCGGGCCAAGTCGTTCCATAATTCTTCGAGCCGGAGCGCGGCGTCGGCCTTGCCTTCTATCCACAACAGAGCGACCATTTCCCCAAACGCGGCAACGCGGCGAGCTTCGCCACCGCTTGCGGTCTTGACCCTCTCAATCAACCCGCCCACTACCTCGGCGAAACGGGCTGCGTCTGGCCAACCCTGCAGCATGAATTTTGCCAGCGTCTCGGCCGCATCCACGGCCACGTACCTTCCCTGTGTCGTCGGCCACGTCGTGTCCAGACCCCAGCTCTTCAATCTTCGGGCCAAGCCATCACGGTGTTCCTTGGTGGCGATGACGACAGCGGATTCTCCTGCTCCCAGAGCGGTGCCAATGAATCGGCTCAATTCATCGAGGAGGAAACCATCGTCTCCGTAGAACTGCACTACGTGCGCTGGGTTTTTGTGGTCGGCCCGATGCGCAAGTGGTGCCATGGATACAGCGTCCGAAATGTTGGCGGTGCTCATATTGACGCGAACTTTGTTGTATCAGCGGCACCCACCTCCGGGTGCCAGGACGAGACGAAATCTGTGAATCAACTCTATGATTCTATTTCGTACAATCCCATGCGGGATATACGGGAAACCCTGTAGCCCCTTCTCGAAATGACTGCAGAGTGGCTCTACGCTGCGCCACAATCAACGCCAATGAACCGCGGAGCCGTCATTTGACCTCGCGCTCGGCCTTCCAGATATAGAAGTTATCTTCGTCCGACAGAGTCTCAATGCCCAAGCCTCGTGAAGCTGAGGCGCGATGGACAGCGGATCGCAGATTCGCCAAAGTGATTCCATCCAACTCCGCTAGTGGAATCTTGATCGCCGAACCGCTGGGCAAGGTCTCCAAGTCCTGGAAGACTCCCTGGAGCAGATCATGATGTTTTCCGCGTCGACTGCGTCTAAGATTCGCCAGAACCACGCGATCGTAGTTCAGAGCAAGCTTTTGGTTCTTTATGAATTCTTTAGTCATACCGCTTGCATCCTCCAATGCAATGTTAACGGTACGTTATAAGATTCCCACTCGCGTTTGTCAAGAATCTTTTTGTTGCATGCTGAATTCCTTCACCATACACGTTAAGTCGTTCCAGATACTTCTCCGGCCCAGTGGTTTCTCCCGGTTTCTTTAATTTCTCGCGGAAGTGTTTTTTCACCCTTTTTTAGTGGGGGCTGTATGCTTCGCCTAGACTGCAGGTGGAGAAGAGAGAGAATGACGACAGGACCTTCGTGGCGGGAGTTATATCGCGCGGCTCTGCTCGAGGTTGAGCACGAAGAATTGCGACGGCGAATCGAGGAGGCGGAAAAGGCTATTTATCAGCGAAGCGAAGAGCTAAAGCGAAGCGGTAGCCACTCCGGCGAGGAGCAACGCGAGATGGCAGATGCCATTCGAGCATTACGTTTCCTTTCCCAAACCGAATGCCAAGGTTCAACAGGGACCGGTGAGCCTCAAAGGGAAGTGGCATCGTGAACCGCCCCTCGCGTTCCAGAATTAGGTGTATCAAGACCCAGCGTTCGACAGCCAGAAATTGCCGCAACTTGCTCGTTTCGTCACGGGTTAGAAGAGAAGTGATGGAGGAGAATCTTGATAAACTGTGGCTTGAACTCCGCCGTCGCGCCGCCGTCGAGACGGATCCGCAGAAGATCCGGGTACTGCAAGAGAGTTTGACCAACATTCACCGTCACTCTGGCAGTTCAAGAGCCGAAGTCGCTCCCAAGCTTCTCCCCGACAAAGTCGTTCTTGAAGTACGCGACTTCTGACATGGTATTCCCCCGGAACGGCTAAAGAACTTTCAGGCCGTAGGAACCAACTTTGGGGTGGGCCTCGCCGGAATGCGGGAGCGCCTGCGCGAATTCGGGGGTCAGCTGGAGATTCGGTCAGGGCACGGCACGATCGTTTCGGTGACCATGCCGCTCAGGGAATCGGCGAAAGCTGTCGAAGCTTCGCCGCCGATTGAAGTCCAACTCGCGAGACGTAGGTGAACTCGAAGCTGGCTAGAAAACCTGCGCGATTCCATTGCGGAGAGCATATAGGGTCAGGTCAGCGACAGAATGCAGATCGAGCTTGCGCATGATGTTGGTGCGGTGGGTTTCGGCTGTCTTTACGCTGAGGTTCAAAGCTACGGCCACTTGTTTGCTTGTATTTCCTTCCGCTAGAAGCTGCAGCACTTCACGCTCGCGCGGGGTTAGGCGACTTCTGCGAGGAGGCGCCTCTTTCTGGTCTGAGTTTAAGTATTCGGCCACCACTATTTCCGTGACCTGGCTGGTAAAGAACGTTCTCTGGTTCTGCACGGCTTCTACCGCCGTTACGAGGTCACGACCCGCGTCTGATTTCAAAAGAAAGCCGCGAGCTCCGGCAGCCAGTATTTCGCGGACGACCTGTGGCGAGTAGTGCATAGTCAGGATGAGGATGTAGGTTGCGGGGGAATTCACGAGAATTTGTCGCGCCGCGTCTATGCCATTCAGGTTCGGCATTCCGATGTCGAGCAAGACCAGGTCCGGCTTCAGTTCTCTGGTTTTCTCGACTGCCTCGCGCCCGTCTCCGGCCTCACCGCACACTTCCCATCCCGGACGATGTTCGAGCAGAGCACGGATCCCTCGCCGAACGAGTTCGTGATCATCCGCGATCAGAATCCGAAAATCCTTCATGCCTTATCTCCGGTTAGCCCGGCCTGGCCTACTCAGCTCTTTCCGCCACCAAAGCTGTGCACAAGAGGTGCCAAACAGACAGCGGATGAAATTGCGTGGCCTCACGCGACTTAACTAGCTGCCGACAAGGCGGTCGCGTGTAATTTTGTCCACGCATCGCAGCCGATACCGATAGCTATCCCCTCAAGACCATACGTTCATGAGGTGCGAGTATCGATCAGCTAGATGCTTTAGATTGCGGCAGGAGAGCCTGTAAAGGAGATGCGCGGACGGGAGAGGGAACGTGACTCGCCTGACAGTCGTTCCGCCCTGGTCGAGTCCGCCCAGGGAAGCCACAAAAACCTGCGCCAGGTCCACACCGGCTGGAACTCTCACCAGGCTAATGCGAAACGGACGCTAGTGAAATCGGGGTCTTTAACCTAACAAAGCGCTGAAGCTAGCGTCAGACATGCTGTGCGCAGGAGCATCGCTATTGCCGCAGGCGAAACAGAACCCGGTACAGGATTCACTGTATTCACTTTTTTGCCCTCGTCTACCAATATGAGTCTTGCAATTTCTTTGGGGGTAAGCGTGGAAGCTCGGCTGCACAAATCTCCATCTGGCAACGATTGGAAAGAACTCTACAAGGCTGCGATTTTCGAGGATGACAGTGTCAGGCTCGTGGCGCGCATTGCTGAAGCGGAGAGGGCTCTTGCAGATCGAGCTGCTGAGCTATTCGGCTCAAACGAGACTCCAGTTCGTGAACAACAGGCGATGGAAAACGCCGCCTATTTCTTGCGGCTCCTGCGGAAAACAAGCGGAACGCCTAAGACTTCATATGAACCTTCCAGCCCTCCTCAAATCTCAGCACAGCAACTGTGCGGATGAACTAGGCGCTTTGTTTTTCAGAACTACGCAAGTTTTACATACCGCACCCTGAGCCCTTGCTATTTGCAATGAACGACTTAATGTTGTGGCATGGTAGTTGCTTTCGGTAGTCCCGGTTTCGATACCTGGAATAATGGAGCGTGGAGATGGCTGAAGGCGATCGCACTGACTGGCGGCAGCTCTGCGCTGCCGCCGCTACGGAAACGGACTCTGAAAAGTTAGCCGATCTCGTCCACCAACTTATCAAAGCCCTTGACGAGCGCGGATACGGATTCGCATCGTCGACGCAATTTGACCAGTGTGGCCAGCAGTAACGCAGTGCTGGCGCCAGGAAGAAGTTTCCTGGGTTTGGCGGTCGCTCAGGCGCCACGAGTACTTCTCGGGCAAGTGTTTCAGCTTTTCCGAAAGTTTCGCGGGAACCGACGAGGTTACTGGCAGACTCTCTGGAATTTTTGTCAGCTTGATCAGCCACAGTGCGCCCTCGGCCGTTTAACGAGCCTTCACATCACTCGCGGCGAGTCGCGGTGCGCGCTGATAAGATGCGCAAGATGAAACGGCCAGGCTCCCAGACCTGGCCGTTGCTGCTGCGCGGTTCACGCTACTAGCGTTGTGTGTTTGCAGATGCGGTATTCGTCGGTACCGTTTCGACTTTGCCCTGCTCCCGTGCTTGAGTGGAATACTTCTTCACCGCCGCAAGGAAGGGCTTGCTCCCGGCGGTAGGTCTAACCTTGCCGCCCAAAATGTCCGCGAAGGAAATCGGTTTGCCATAGAGCAGGGTCGTCTCATCCTTGTCCTGGTTGACGACGGCGCCGCTTAGATCGATGCCGGCGAAAACACCGCGAGCTCGGGAGTACGTCAATACTTCTGCCCTCATCGAGATATCAGTGTCGGCATCGGTTTCGCGGCCAACTGGTCCCGCGGCGGCCGAAGCGTCTGCCCCAAGTTTGAATTTGCTCGAAAGCAGGTGTTGCATTCCCTGGTCATTGGTGACAACCATTACGAGATCGATTGCCTGACCACCCAGTTGCAGTCCCCAACTGCCGCCAGTGATGGTAATCGGGGCGGGAGCACTCCATCCTTTAGGTGTGCTGCAGGTGGCTACGCCCTTGCCGCGCTGACCACCGACGACGAATGCGACCTTGATGACCGAGGGCACTACAGCGATGCACTTCGCATGCTCCATCACTTTGTCGGGGATCGCCTTATCCGGAGTTGCCATAATTTCATTGAGGACCTCGGCCGACTTCGCGATGCGCTTATTGATATCGGACTGATCTTTGTCATCGTCGGCGGCCCATGTCATGCTGGACAGAATCAAAACTACGCTGGCGAGCGTCAGGAGGTATTTCGGTAGTGCACAATTTCCTAGTCTCATCTCAAACCTTTTCCGCCCTGTGTGGGCACGCAAAAATCTCGTTCTTTTAAACTCTATCTGTGCGTATCAGCTCCGTTCCATCCGGTTGATCCCGTGCATGTCTCGTGCCCATGCCTTAGTGTTTTCGGGTCATATCACCGGTCCTGCCAGTTGGGGCATGCCTGGAGCGTGGGGCAGAGCTGGGCCTTCAATTGACAAGTCCCACGTCTCGAAAAGTGGTCTTGTGGGTTGGGTTCGCGAACGTTCCGTTTTCGTTGTTGCAGCCCGCAATTCTGTCGAATGGGCCAGCAACTGGCGAATCCGCAACTTCGCTTTGTGGAGTTGGGACTTCGAGTTTCCCACCGAGCACCCGAGCATTTCGGCAATTTCCTGATGCTCGTATCCCTCGACTTCGTGTAACAAGAAAATTGTCCGGTACCCATGGGGAAGCTCTTTAATCGCGGACGCCAATGCCACCCGGTCGACGCAACCCGCGAGATGATTGTCTCTGGTTCCGTACTCGCGGCGTACCTTTGCACCGTTGCCGTTGTGAAAGGGCTCGTCCAGAGAAACCTGGCTCAGTGACTTCTTTCGAAAATGCATCAGCACCGTGTTTACCGCGATGCGGTGAAGCCATGTCGAAAACGCGGAGTCTCCACGGAAGGTGGTGATCTTGCGGAACACCTGCAAGAACGCGTCTTGAGTGAGATCTTCCGCTTCAGCCGCATTGTTGGTCATGCGCAAACAAACGGAGTAGATTCGTGCCTTGTGTGCATGAAATAAAGCGGCAAACGCATCCGAGTCGCCCTGTTGGGCGCGCTTCACAACATCAGGGTCCAGAAGAACTGTGCCCACGCTACCAGAGTCGCTATTCACCGGAGTCTCCTTTCAAGTCCTAAGTCCAGTTTGATGTCGATCCGAAATTTATCTTCAGCGCATTCACATATGTTGTGAAGGGTAGAGCCGAAAACGGAATTGGTCTATCCAGTGCAGCCTGTAGGCGTTTCTAGTTGTTGCTGTATCGATGGAGGTGTGGAACAACTTAACACTCACTTCTTCCAATAACGTACAGTTCCATATCTTTTTGTTCTGCTTACGCCAATCCTGCACTTTCCACACTCGGTTGTCTGAAGCAAGCAACTTGCTACAGAGAATTCTTACGAAGAGTACCGAGTCAGTGGGATTGTCCGAGGCGACTTACCGACCTATGCTGCCGGCATGGAATGTTCCCTCAACGTGCCTACCTATCGAGCAGGAGCCGGACTAACAATGCCGGCTCCTGCTTCTCGCCCTCTGCAGCGGTGTGGGCGCGGGTCGGTCAACGCACCGACTGGTTGACGTCAAGGGGAACTGTTCCGGAAAATACAGAATCGATGGGCTTTTCGAAATGACAAAGTTATTCTAGAACAGCCCCAGCGCGAGGAGCAGAAGGCAGGCGTTTGATCGTACCTACCTTGTAATGCTGGCGTTTGCCCTCTGCCCTGATAGAGTCGCTGGGCGGCCATATTGCTTTGCTCCAGGCGATCCTGTCTAGGCTGAGTCCTTTGCGGCTAGCTCTTAGCCCCAACCTAAGGACCTACAGTAAATACTGTAGAGCGAACCTTTAACGTTCGTGATAAGAAATCCACAAGGCCGAAGTTCTATCCCGTGTTTTTTACAGATTGGAATGGATGCCTGCACAAAGTGCGGCTAACTTGTCGCAATGCTGATTCGTGGCAAGGAAGATCGCGACGTTTTCCGTCGGGAACGCCCCTTTTTCCGTACCAGGGGATTGTATGGAACGGCTCACTCTTCGTTCACTAAGAGAAGACCATGAAAAGAAATGACCGTAACGCGGCCACCGCGACCATAGAAAGCGCGCGCAAGGCGAGCGAAAAGAACAATGGGCATTCTGGTGTAACCGGCGAGCCTGTATCCGCTGATTTCACAGCGATCCTCGCAAGCCTGCAAACCATGCGCGATGGGGATTTTTCTGTACGGCTCCCGGGCTCATGGACGGGTCTCGCCGGCAAAATCGCTGACACTTTCAACGAGATTGTCGCTGCCAATCAGCAAATGGCGCATGAGCTAAAGCGTGTAGGGCAGGTTGTGGGCAAGGAGGGACGAACCCGCGAACGAACGCGATTTCATGAGTCCAGGGGCGCGTGGGGCGAGATGGAAGTTTCGGTCAACACACTAGTAGAGGATCTGCTTCGTCCGACAACAGAAGTTACGCGCGCCATCGCGGCGGTTGCTCAGGGCAACCTGACCCAGACTGTGCGGCTGGACGTGGACGGGCGGCCGCTGGAAGGCGAGTTCTTGCGGTCTGCCAACATCGTGAACACCATGATTCAGCAACTGGGCGTGTTCACAGCGGAGGTCACGCGCGTGGCCCGCGAGGTGGGTACCGACGGCAAATTGGGCGGCCAGGCGCAGGTGCCCGGAGTGGCAGGTACGTGGAAAGACCTCACCGACTCCGTCAACTCGATGGCAAGTAACTTGACCGGGCAGGTGCGCAACATCGCTGAGGTAGCGACCGCCGTGGCCAGCGGCGATCTCTCCCGCAAAATTACTGTGGACGTCCGTGGCGAAATCCTCCAGCTCAAAGAAGCTATCAACACCATGGTGGATCAGCTGCGCTCATTCGCGTCAGAAGTGACGCGCGTGGCCCGCGAAGTGGGCACCGATGGCAAACTCGGTGGCCAGGCCGTTGTGCCCGGCGTGGCTGGCACGTGGAAGGATCTTACTGACTCCGTTAATGCGATGGCCGGAAACCTGACGGCGCAGGTGCGCAATATTGCCGAGGTAACCACTGCCGTGGCTCGCGGCGACTTGTCCCGCAAGATCACGGTCGACGTAAAGGGCGAAATTCTCGAACTTAAAGACACCATTAACACCATGGTGGACCAGCTCAACGCCTTTGCTGGCGAGGTCACGCGCGTAGCGCGGGAAGTCGGTACCGAAGGCAAGCTGGGCGGTCAGGCGCAAGTTCCCGGAGTGGGTGGCACGTGGAAAGATCTTACCGACAACGTGAACTTCATGGCCAGCAACTTGACTGGTCAGGTGCGAAACATTGCCGAAGTGGCAACCGCCATCGCTAGTGGCGATCTTTCCCGCAAGATCACCGTGGACGTGCGCGGTGAGATTTTGCAACTCAAGGAAACTCTCAACACCATGGTGGATCAGCTGAACCGCTTCGCGGGCGAGGTGACTCGCGTGGCACGCGAAGTGGGCACTGAAGGCCGACTGGGCGGACAAGCGAATGTGCCGGGTGTGGCTGGCACTTGGAAGGATCTCACTGACTCCGTGAACTCCATGGCCGGGAACCTCACCGGGCAGGTACGCAACATCGCCGAAGTCACCACCGCGGTGGCTCGCGGCGATTTGTCGCGCAAGATCACGGTAGACGTGAAGGGCGAAATTCTCGAACTGAAGAACACCATCAACACCATGGTGGATCAACTCAACGCCTTCGCCGGCGAAGTAACTCGCGTGGCCCGCGAAGTCGGTACCGAGGGCAAACTCGGTGGCCAGGCGCAAGTCCCAGGCGTTGCAGGCACGTGGAAGGATCTCACGGATAACGTGAACTTCATGGCCAGCAACCTGACCGGACAGGTGCGCAACATTGCTGAAGTGGCAACCGCCGTTGCCCGCGGCGATTTGTCGCGCAAGATCACCGTCGACGTGAAGGGCGAAATTCTCGAACTGAAAGACACTATAAACACCATGGTGGACCAGTTAAGGTCTTTCGCTTCCGAGGTGACCCGCGTGGCCCGCGAAGTCGGTACCGATGGCAGGCTCGGAGGCCAGGCGCAGGTACCGGGCGTAGGAGGCACCTGGAAGGACCTTACGGACTCGGTAAATTCGATGGCCAGCAACTTGACCGGGCAGGTACGCAACATTGCCGAAGTGTCCACGGCCATCGCTACCGGGAACCTCTCAAAGAAAATCACCGTGAACGTCAGCGGCGAGATTCTTCTGCTCAAGGAAACCATCAACACGATGGTGGACCAACTGAACGCGTTCGCTGGTGAGGTGACACGTGTGGCGCGCGAGGTGGGTACGGAAGGTCGACTCGGCGGTCAAGCCAACGTACCTGGTGTGGCAGGCACTTGGAAAGACCTTACCGACTCTGTCAACTCCATGGCCGGAAACCTCACTGGGCAAGTGCGCAACATCGCCGAAGTCACTACTGCGGTGGCCCGCGGCGACTTGTCGCGCAAGATCACCGTGGACGTGAAGGGCGAAATTCTCGAACTGAAGAACACGATCAACACCATGGTGGACCAACTCAACGCGTTCGCTGGCGAAGTCACTCGTGTAGCCCGTGAAGTCGGTACCGACGGCAAACTTGGTGGTCAGGCGCAGGTGCCGGGTGTCGCAGGAACCTGGAAGGATCTCACGGACAACGTGAACTTCATGGCCAGCAATCTCACCGGTCAAGTGCGCAACATTGCCGAGGTTGCCACGGCCATTGCGACGGGCGACCTCTCCAAGAAGATCACCGTCGATGTGCGCGGCGAGATTTTGCAACTCAAAGAAACCCTCAACACCATGGTCGAGCAGTTACGCTCCTTCGCGGCAGAAGTCACGCGCGTGGCCCGCGAAGTGGGTAGCGAAGGCCGCTTGGGTGGACAAGCCAACGTGCCCGGTGTCGCCGGCACATGGAAAGATCTTACCGATTCGGTGAACGCGATGGCAGGCAATCTCACGGCGCAAGTGCGCAACATTGCCGAGGTCACCACTGCGGTGGCTCGTGGCGATCTATCCCGCAAGATCACCGTGGACGTGAAGGGCGAAATTCTCGAACTCAAGAACACGATCAACACCATGGTGGACCAACTCAATGCCTTCGCTGCCGAGGTAACCCGTGTAGCCCGCGAGGTCGGCACCGAAGGCAAACTGGGAGGCCAGGCGCAAGTGCCCGGAGTGGCGGGTACGTGGAAGGATCTTACCGACAACGTCAACGTCATGGCCGCTAACCTCACCGAGCAGGTACGCGGCATCGTCAAGGTAGTGACCGCCGTAGCCGACGGCGAACTCACCCAGAAGCTGACGGTGAATGCCAAGGGCGAGGTAGCAGCCCTGGCCGAAACCATCAATAACATGACCGACACACTCGCCACCTTCGCCGACCAAGTTACGACGGTCGCCCGCGAAGTCGGCGTGGAAGGCCGTCTGGGCGGCCAGGCCAATGTGCCTGGCGCGGCCGGGACGTGGAAGGATCTCACTGGCAACGTGAACCTGCTTGCCGATAACCTCACCAATCAAGTGCGCGCGATCGCCGAGGTCGCGACCGCCGTCACCAAGGGCGACCTGACCCGTTCGATCCAGGTTGAAGCGAGCGGGGAAGTCGCCGAGCTGAAAGACAATATCAACACCATGATCGACAACCTGCGGCTCACCACGGACCGCAATACGGAACAAGACTGGCTCAAGACCAACCTCGCGCGTTTCACCAGCATGTTGCAAGGCCAGCGCGATCTGACCACCGTGGGGCAAAAGCTGCTCTCGGAGTTGGCGCCACTGGTGAGTGCCCAGCAAGGCGTCATCTACCAGATGGAGACGGAAGAATCGGCTGGCATGGTGCTGCTCTCGGCGTTCGCCGCCGACGGGCATGATGGGCATCTGCGGCGCATAAAGTTGGGGGAGGGCCTCATCGGACAATGCGCAGCAGAAAAGAAGCGCATGTTGATTAGCGACCTGCCGGAAAATACGGTCCCCATCCGATCGGGTTTATTCTCAGCCGTACCCCGAAACGTCATTGTGCTGCCCGTGCTCTTCGAGGATCACGTCAAGGCGGTCATTGAGCTTGCCTCATTGAACAGTTTTACAGCCTCCCATCTCGCCTTTCTTGAGCAGTTGACTGCCAGCATCGGCATTGTGCTGAACAGCATTGAGGCGACAATGCAAACCGAAGGACTATTAAAGCAATCGCAGCAATTGGCCACCGAGCTGCAAACCCAGCAAAGGGAATTGCAGCAGACCAACGAACAGCTTGCGCAAAAGGCCCAGCAGCTCGCCGAGCAGAACGTGGAAGTCGAACGCAAGAACCAGGAAATCGAACAGGCCCGCGGCGCGTTGGAAGAAAAGGCGAAAGAACTCGCCCTGACTTCGAAGTACAAATCGGAATTCCTGGCCAACATGTCCCACGAGTTGCGTACGCCTCTCAACAGCATCTTGGTGCTCGGTCAACAGCTCACCGACAACCCCGACGGCAATTTGACTCCCAAGCAAGTCGAGTTTGCCCGCACCATTCACGGAGCCGGAACCGATCTGCTGAACCTGATCAGCGACATTCTCGATCTCTCGAAGATCGAGTCAGGAACCGTTTCAGTCGAAGCCGAGGAGGTCTTCTTCGCCAGCCTGCTGGACATGGTCGCTCGCCCATTCCGGCACGAAGCTGAAAATCGACGCCTTACGTTCGAGGTACACTCCGATCCGCACCTCACGCGCAGCCTGGTCACTGACACCAAGCGTCTGCAACAGGTGCTGAAGAATTTGTTGTCCAATGCGTTTAAGTTCACCGAACAGGGAGGCGTGCATCTTGCGGTAACTGTCGCCAGGGATGGTTGGAGCGAAGACCATCCGATCCTCAATGCGGCAGCCTCAGTCGTGGCCTTCGAAGTTACCGATACCGGTATCGGCATTCCATCCGAGAAGCAGCGCATTGTCTTCGAGGCATTCCAGCAGGCCGATGCCGGCACCAGCCGTAAATACGGTGGAACCGGATTGGGGCTGGCGATCAGCCGAGAGCTGGCCAGCCTTCTGGGCGGCGAGATTCAATTACGCAGCACGCCCGGGAAGGGAAGCACGTTCACGCTTTATCTGCCTCAAACCTATGTTGGTCCTTCTGCGGCGAGCGCCACGACAGCGGACCGTAAGACTCGCTCGACTCCTCCGCCCCTTCAGTTGTCTGCAGTACGAACGGCGGAGGCCGCGGTGGAGCACGTCCCCGACGACCGCGAGAATCTGCAACCGGACGATGCAGTCTTGCTGATCGTCGAGGATGATCCTCATTATGCCCGTGTGCTATGCGACCTTTCTCGCGACACGGGGTTCAAGGTACTCGTAGCCATGAAAGGCGCGGAAGCGCTCGCGCTAGCCCGCGAGTTCCATCCCACGGCGGTCTCGCTCGATGTCTTCTTGCCGGACATGCTGGGCTGGACCGTGCTCAATCATCTGAAACAGGATCCGGCCACGCGCCACATTCCGGTTCAGATGTTGACCCTGGACGAAGACCGGCATCACGGCCTGGCGCGGGGAGCCTTCTCTTTCGTGACCAAGCCGACCACACCCGAAGGACTGGGAGCGGCTTTGACCCGCATCAAGGAATACACGACTCCGCGCCGGAAACGCCTGTTGGTTGTCGAAGACAATCCCGCCGAGCAGTTAAGTATCCGCGAACTGCTGGGTTATGACGACATTGACGTCTCGGTCGCAGCTAGCGGCAGCGATGCGCTCAACATTCTTAATGAGAACGCGGTCGACTGCGTCGTGCTGGACCTGCGCCTTCCCGACATGTCCGGCTTCGAGGTTTTGGAGCGTCTCCGCGATGCTCCAGGACTTGGCGACTTGCCGGTCGTGGTGTTTACCGGAAAGGAGCTATCGTCGGAAGAAGACGCGCGCCTGCACACGCTGGCGCGCAGCGTGGTCGTGAAAGGCGTCGAATCCCCCGAACGGCTCCTGGATGAGACCGCGCTGTTTCTGCATCGCGTTGTAGCCGATCTTCCGCCGGAGAAGCAGAACATGCTCGACCGGCTACACCGTTCCGATGACGCTCTGGTGGGGAAGAAAGTGCTGGTAGTGGATGACGATGTTCGAAACATCTTCGCCCTCAGCAGTGTGCTGGAGCGGCGTGGAATGACCGTCCTGACCGCTGGAACGGGACGCGAAGCAATCGCAACCCTCGAATCTACGCCTGACCTGGCAATCGTGTTGATGGATATCATGATGCCGGAGATGGATGGATACGAGACGATGCAGGTGATCCGGCAAAACGCTTCGTTCCGGCGCCTGCCGATTATCGCATTGACGGCGAAGGCCATGAAAGGCGATCGTGAGAAGTGTCTCGAAGCCGGTGCGTCGGAGTACCTGGCAAAACCTGTCAATACCGAACAGCTACTCTCTGCGCTTCGTATGTGGCTTCACAGATAGCTTCTGCTCATGATTCGGAGTGTTTTGCGGATGGAGATGGAGGCGCGAAAGCACGATGACTGCAAACGAAAAGGTCAATATTCTCATGGTCGACGATCAGCCGGCCAAGCTGCTCAGTTATGAAGTCATCCTGGCTGAACTTGGGGAGAATCTGATCAAAGCAACCTCGGGGAAGGAGGCTCTGGAACATCTTCTCAAAACCGATATTGCCGTCGTATTGATGGATGTAAGCATGCCGGATCTTGACGGTTTTGAATTGGCCGACATGATTCGCCAGCATCCACGATTTCAAAGGACCGCGATCATCTTTATTTCCGCCGTCTACCTGACCGACCTGGACCGTCTTAAAGGATACCAGCGCGGAGCGGTGGACTACATTTCCGTGCCCGTCATCCCTGAGCTGTTGCGCGCGAAGGTCAGCATCTTCGCCGAGCTGCATCGCAAGGCGCACCAACTGGAAACTCTCAATCGCGAATTGGAGGCGCGGGTTGCCGAACGAACCGATGAATTAGAAAGAAGAGCGGAGACGCTGCAAGAGCTTAATGTTGAACTCGCGCGAAAAAACCAGGAACTCGACGCGATTGTGCGCACCGCACCCGACATCATTTTCAGTCGGCAGGCCGACGGTTCGAGGGACTACATTAGCGATTGGTTTTACGAATATACCGGCGCCGCTATGGGTTCCGGGAAGGGCTTCGGCTGGTTGGACTTCGTGCATCCCGAGGACACAGAGCGCAGCATGGCCCAGTGGATGCACTGCGTGCAGTCGGGTGACAGCTATGAGTCCGAATACCGCATACGCGGGAGAAACGGGCAATACCGCTGGTTCCGGGCTCGGGCCGTTCCGATCCGAGATTTCGAAGGAAAGATCATGAAGTGGTATGGGACCTGCTCCGACATCCATGACAGCAAGTTGCTGGAGCAATCAATCCGCGACAGCGCTATCCAGTTGGAGAGGCTGGTCGATGACCGCACCGCCGCGCTCCGGCGCCTTTCCGGTCGTCTCCTGACTATGCAAGATGACGAGCGGCGCCGCATCGCACGGGAACTGCATGATGGTCTGGGACAGGAGCTTGCCGCGGCAAAGATGATGATGGACGGCATTGTCGAAAAAAACTCCGCCCAATCAAACCGGCGGGCTGCCATGGAGGCCAGCGAAACAATTGATCGAGCCATCCAACAGGTTCGGAGTCTGTCCCATCTTTTACATCCACCTTTACTGGATGAGGTCGGGCTGCTCTCGGCGCTTCGATGGTATTTGGACGGTCTGACCAAGCGCAGCGGCATTGAAACCTCGCTCGACGTTCAGCCACCCGAATTTCCACGCCTGACGGTCGAATTGGAGACCGCAATCTTTCGAATCATTCAGGAGGCTCTGACCAATGTCTATCGGCATTCGGGGGCGCAGAAAGCGTGGGTCACCCTGATTCAGCACGAAAAACGCGTCGTGGTCAAAATACAAGATGATGGCAAGGGAATCGAACACCCCATAGCCGAGCTGCATCCAGGCAGCATCGGCATCGGCATAGGAGGAATGAGTCAGCGAGCAAAAGAATTTGGCGGCAAGTTGCGGCTTCTTAACGCCGATCCGGGCACAGTTGTACAGGTCGAGATTCCTTCACTCAGTCCGCAACCACAAAAAACGCACGCCATGGCGTGATTTAGTAGAAAGGCTGGCCCTCGCTCACTACCCCGCCGTCCCGGTTGCGCCTTCCGAGGAGAACTGCCTCCGGACTCGGCCACCCATGTCGTGGACCTTGTCCGCAATTACGCTGCGCGTTTCATCCCCGCTGGCAGGAGCGAGAATCAAGCCGACGCCCACACCGACGCCGACTCCTGCAGCAAAAAACAGCGTGTTTCGGAGCACGTCGTGATCCTCGCCACGAATGGCTCGGGATGCCCTTCTGACTCGCTCTGTCGCAGTTTCGTACTTCTCCTGCGCTGCATCGCGCAAATCGTCCATCCGGGCAGCAGCCCGCTCACGCGCGCTCTTCGTAGCGTCGTCCGAACGCTCCAGTAAATAAAGGCCAACACCTAGTAGAGTCTTCAGCAATGTATTCATAGACGGTCCTTTCGATTTCGTCGCGATTATCCTGGGCCAGAATAGCATCTGAATGTTTCACTTGCCATCAAGCCGATGCTGTAGGTGTGCGGGTTAATTTGCCTACTGTTTCATGGAGTTCGTCGCGACCGTGAAGTGGTCACTGCAGTTGAAACCCTTTTGAGCAAAGGTACATTCTTCGATATCGAAGGATCCTCGACCGCTCAATGGCTGACCGCATGGGATACGGTATTCACCCGATTGCTTGGCATTGCCATCGTGCGCTAGCTTTGTAATAGTTCATGTCTGCGCCTGGTGTCGGCAGGTTTCGACGCGGGTCAAGGCGGTCATGGGTTAATGTCGGCAACACCGACGTTCGGACCCTCACGACCGCCTTTCGTATTTAATGGTAGTACATAGCAATAGCATCAATCGAGGTGCGTTCGGTATTATGGTTGTAACGGGGCGGTGAGACGAGCCATGCTCACGCAACAAGCTTTCAGTTTCGTTCGGCAACCCTCAAGAGACACTCGATATAGGTTCTGACTATGGCGGAGGACAGTTTCTGGATCAGCTGGCGCGAGCGCCTGGCCGCTCTTCGTAATGTGCCGCCGGTACTGGGAATCGTGTGGGAATCGGCGCCCGCGGTCGTGGCCGGAGGGCTGATTTTCCGCGTCTTCGCTTCGCTGCTCCCCATGGGCCTGTTGTGGATCACAAAGCTGATTGTCGACGGCATCGTGGACTCAGTATCCGCCCATCATCCTGTGCAGCCTCGATTCTGGTGGCTGGTCGCGGCGGAATTCGGGTTAGCTGTTCTAGGCACGATTCTCACCCGAATTATCGATTATTTGGATTCTCTTCTCGCCGACAAGTACACCCGCCACGTCAGCATCCGGGTAATGAAACACGCGGCCGAACTGGATCTTTTGGCCTACGAAAACCCGGTCTTTTATGATCGGCTGGAGCGAGCCCGTGTACAGGCGACCGACCGCCTGGGAATGATCCAGTCGATTGGACGGCTCGTCCAACAGGTCGCGACCGTAGTCTCGTTGTCTATTTCGATCATGCTGTTCTCGCCCTGGCTCATGCTCCTTCTTGTGGCCGGTGTCCTTCCGGCATTTCTGGGCGAGAGTCACTTTGCATTTCTTGGATACGCTAAGAACTTCCGGCAAACCCCGATCCGACGTCAACTCGATTACTTGCGAGTATTGGGCGGCAGCAGGGAAGCCGCGAAGGAACTCAAGCTGTTCGGCCTGAATGAGTTTCTCACCGAGCGCTTCACACGTCTCTCCGACGAAATCTACGAGGAGAACATCGCGCTGTCTCGTCGCAGGCTGATTGCCGGATCATTCTTGTCACTCGTCGGCACGATGGGTTACTACTCGGCGTACGTGTTCGTGATTTGGCGAACGATTTCGGGCGCCCTCAGCATCGGCACATTGACCTTTCTGTCCGGCGCCATCTTGCAGGCCAGCAGTAATATCCAGCAAATTTTTTCGACCCTCTCCGGAATCGCGGACCAGGCACTGTTCCTCACTGACCTGCTTGCGTTCTTTGAAATGCAACCGACCATCCGCTCCAAGCCGGATGGGCTGACGGCTCCAAGGCCGATCTTGCGCGGATTCGAGTTTCGTGACGTCTCGTTCCGTTATCCGGGTAGCCTTCGACTCATTCTCGACCGGATGAATTTCCGTCTCCAGCCGGGAGAGCGAGTGGCGTTAATCGGGGAGAACGGGCAAGGCAAGACAACCGTGGTGAAACTGATCACCCGGCTCTACGATCCCACAGAAGGACAAATCCTGCTTGATGGTGTGGACCTGCGCGAGTACAGCCTCGAAGATCTCTATCGCGAGATCGGCGTGATCTTTCAGGACTTCATGCGATATGAAATGACGGCTCGGGAAAACATAGCAATAGGGCGGGTCGGGGAAGTCGACAATCTGGCGCTCTTGCGGACGGCAGCCCGCAAGAGCATGGCGGATAATGTAATTGCGCGACTTCCGCGAGGTTACGAACAAATGTTGGGTGCTCGTTTCGACGGCGGCATGGATCTTTCAGGTGGAGAATGGCAGAAGGTTGCCCTTGCTCGTGCCTACCTGCGAAACGCGCAACTTCTGATTCTCGACGAGCCCACAGCCGCGCTCGACGCCCGAAGTGAATTCGAGGTTTTTCATCGCTTTGCTGAACTTACGACCGGAAAGATGGCGCTTTTTATTTCACACCGATTTTCTACCGTGCGTATGGCAGATCGCATCGTAGTACTCGACAACGGCAGGATTGCGGAAGAAGGCAGCCACGACCAATTGGCAGGTATGGGCGGCCGGTACGCCGAAATGTTCGAAATGCAGGCCGCCAGCTATCGCTAGGAAATCCCAGGAAACCGAAGAGATGCCACAGGACGTTCATTTGGAAATGATCAACGGGGAAGCCGACCGGAGCCTTGCGACTTCGGGAGAGATGGCGTCGAACGAGCGCGCATTGTGCTCAAACGCGGCGGAGTTGGCGCGTAATCTGTCGTGGCTGCCAAGCGAAAGCCCGTCACGAGTCTTTGCTAAGCGTTTCCGCAAGCTGACCAAAGCGCTTAAGCCCGTGCTGAGACGGGTTACGGTACCGTCGCCTGGTGCAGCGATTTCAGACGACTCCCGCTGGATCTATGACAACGTCCACTTAATCGTCTCGGAACTTGACTACGCAGGCGAAACATTTAAGCGCCGGCAAAAACTTCCGCATGTTCGCACGCCGAGTGGGGCGATCGTTCCCAGAGTGGCAGCGCTGGCTGAGGCGTTTCTCGGCGCCACCGGATACGAGTTTAATGTGGCATCGTTCACTTCCTACGTCGAAGCCTTTCAACAACAGAGAATTCTCAGGACTAAGGAGCTATGGGCGCTGATTCCCGCTCTCAAATTGGCTTTGTTGGAGCAAATCGCAGTTCGTGGCTCCCAGGTTGTTGCGAATCCGTCCGGATCGTATGACATCGGCATCTGCGTGCGCAGTCTTCGCGATGTGATGCAGACGTCCTGGAAAGATGTACTCGAGCCGCTGATTCTATTCGATAACGTTTTGCGCCGAGATCCAGCCGGCACCTATGCTCGGATGGATTTTGATAGCCGTGACCTCTATCGAACCAGGCTTGTAGAGATCGCCGAGCACTCCGATTTTAGTGAGATGGAGGTCGCCAGCGAGGCGCTCGCTCTTGCCCAGGAGGCCCAGCAGCGGAACGAGACAAATCCGCGGGTAGCCTTGAGGTGCTCGCATGTTGGCTATTATCTTCTGGCGGAAGGAACGACCCTGCTTCATCAGAGGGTGGGTTTCACGCCTTCGTTGTACCAGCGAGTATGTTCAGTCCTCCGCAAGTACCCGGACGAGTTTTACCTCTCCACGATTCCGTTGCTGACTTTAGCCTTGATGTCGGCGATTGTGTTGCTTCTGATCGATGCCCAAGGTTCGCCCGGACTTGTTCTGTTCTCTATGCTGGTGCTGTGTCTGCCATGTTCCCAGGCGGCTGTTCAGCTGACGAATTATTTGATCACCTCCCTGCTGGAGCCACAAATTCTGCCAAAGCTCGATTTGTCTGAGGGAGTTCCGGACGATTGCGTCACGTTCGTGGCTGTTCCAAGTCTGTTACTCGATGAAGGACAGGTTCGCAGGCTGGCAGATGAGCTTGAGGTACGCTTTCTCGGAAACCACGATCCCAACATGCATTTTGCTCTGCTGACCGACTTGCCCGACTCGACCTCGGAGCCTCGGGAAGACGATCCACTGGTGGACCTGTGTGCGGAATTAATAGGTGGCTTAAACGAGAAATACGCAGGTCGTGGGATGGGGTCCTTTCTTCTCTTCCATCGCCACCGCGTCTACAATCCGCGAGAGGAAGTCTGGATGGGGTGGGAGCGCAAGCGCGGCAAGCTTATGGATCTGAATCGGCTGCTGCGAAAGCAATACGACAGCTTCCCAGTCAAAATTGGAGATCTTTCCATCCTGCCACGGGTTCGGTTCGTGATTACGCTTGATGCGGACACAGAAATGCCACGAGGCTCGGCACGCCGCATGATTGGAACTCTGGCGCATCCTCTAAACCAGGCAATCATGGATCCGGACAAGAACATCGTGGTTGCCGGTTATGGCATCTTGCAGCCGCGTGTCGGGGTGAGCGTTCAGAGTACCGCGCGCTCTCGGCTGGCAAGCATCTATTCCGGGGAGACGGGATTCGATATCTATACCCGCGCAATTTCTGATGTATATCAGGATCTGTATGGGGAAGGAATTTTTGCGGGAAAAGGGATCTATGAAGTTGACATCGTGCAGCGGGCGCTCGACCGCCGGTTCCCACGCAACGCTTTGCTAAGTCACGATCTCATTGAAGGTGCTTACGCCAGAGCGGGCCTGGCGAGTGACATCGAGGTAATTGAGGATTACCCGTCTCACTACAGCGCCTACAATCGCCGTAAACATCGCTGGTTGCGCGGTGATTGGCAAACTGCGGAGTGGCTGCTGCCGAAAGTTCCGGATGAGTCAGGACAGCGAGTCCGCAATCCGATCTCGATTACCGCTCAATGGAAAATTCTCGACAACCTGCGGCGAAGCCTGGTCGAGCCTGCCACCTTCCTGTTGCTCGTGCTGGGGTGGGTGGTCCTGCCTGGATCGCCGGCGTTGTGGACGCTCGCTACGATTGCAATCTTGGTTGTGCCCACATGGTGCCAGTTTGCATTTGAACTGATCCACGCGGCGGTCCAGCAGAAATCTGTGATGGCTCGCGACGCTGTCGACACGCTGGTGGCTGCCAACGTTCATGTCTTCTTGACACTGACATTCCTCGCGCACCAGATGTTGATCTCACTCGATGCCGTCGTGCGTACACTGGTTCGACGCGTCTTGACCCGGCAGCGGCTCTTGCAATGGGAGACAGCGGCGGAAGCGGAGATTGGGGGTTACAAGCGCACTCGGCTGGATAGCTATCTGGATTGGACGCCCGCCCTTGCGGTCGCATTGGGTTTTCTGGTGTGGTTTGTGCGTCGCAGCGCTCTGCCGGCTGCATTGCCGATCCTGCTGCTCTGGACGTGCAGCAAACTATTGTCGCGATGGCTGAACCGTCCGCCTCACGCCCTGCGTAGCCAAACCCCTGAGAAGGATGAATTCTTGCTGAGGCGCACCGCACTCCGTACCTGGCGATATTTCGCTGAGTTCAGTACCGAAGAACACAACTGGCTGGTACCGGACAATGTGCAAGAGAAGCCTCTTGCCATCGCGGCCCGTGTTTCGCCGACAAATCTGGGTTTACTTCTCAATGCAAGGCAGGTAGCGTGCGAGTTCGGCTATCTCACCATCCCCGAGTTCGCCGACCAAACGATACGTACTCTGGCCACAGTGTCGAAACTGCAACGATATCGCGGGCACTTGCTCAACTGGTATGACACGCGATCGCTTGCGCCATTGGCGCCTGAACTGGTTTCTGCCGTCGACAGCGGGAACTTACTGGCTTCGCTATGGACACTTCAACAGGGATGTCTGGATCTAGTTCGCCGTCCTATCTTGCAGACCTGTGTATCCGAGGGCTTCCTGGACCACCTTCGCGTACTGGTAGATCTTCGTGCGTTACCTCGAAAGCGCTTTTCTGCTTTTCAACGAGAGGTTAAGAGAAAAAAGTGGCTGTCACATTTGCTGGGCCTCCCGGATGCGTTTGTCGAGGAGATCCACCAGAGGTCCGCTACGTCAAAGCATGTGAAAGATGTGCAGTGGTTTGCCGGGCAGGCGAGTTCGCGGCTGGAAGCCTTTCGGCAGACAGTAACCTGCTATGCGCCGTGGTTGCTGCCAGAGTTTGCTTCGCTGTGGGACGACCCTGCCATCAACTTGAAATCCGCGCGGGAGCTTCCCGCGCTGGAACGAGTGCCGGAGTTCATCGACGCTCTTGCTGCTCGCCTCCGCTTCGTCATGCAGTCGACGGCTGTTGCAGAACAGAACTCCCTGTATCGGCGTCTCGAGGCTTTGTTGCCGGAGGCGCGGTCAAATGCGATGCGATTGGCGCGAGATCTCAAGGCGATCGCCGCTAACGCGGGCAAGCTTGCCAATGAAATGGATTTTCGGTTTCTTTTAAACCAGCGTAAGCTGCTCTCGGTCGGATTCGACATCAAGACTCAACAGGTTCATGCCGCCTGTTACGATCTGCTTGCAACTGAATCGCGCACGGCTGTTTTCGTAGCGATCGCCAAGGAGGACATACGCCAGGAGAGCTGGTTTCTGCTTGGCCGCGCGCATAGTTTGGATCACGGGCGTCCCGTTTTGCTTTCATGGACCGGGACAATGTTCGAGTACCTGATGCCGTTCGTGTGGATGCGCTCCTATCCGAACACGCTTCTGGAGCGCTCGGCGAGCGCAGCGGTTCGTTCGCAACAGGAGTACGCGGCGAACAAAAGCATTCCCTGGGGCATATCGGAATCGGCTTACTCCAGGGTGGATGAGGCGGGTAATTATCAGTACTATGCTTTTGGAATTCCTCAGCTCGCGCTTAGCAAGCATGACAATCCGTTCGTGGTCTCTCCGTACTCAACTGTCCTGGCGCTGCAGGTGTGCCCGTCGGATGCTCTGAAGAATCTGCATCGAATGAGTAACGACGGGTGGTTGGGAGCCTATGGATTTTACGAAGCTGCGGACTTCACTCCTTCCAGAGAACATTCGTGGCGCCGTCGCTACGAACTCGTACGCTGCTGGATGGCTCATCATCAGGGTATGAGCTTGCTCACGATTGCCAATTTCCTTCACGATGGCGTAGTACAGCAGTGGTTCCACAGTGAGCCGCGTGTGCAAGCTACGGAGTTGCTGCTGCATGAGAAGCCAGTCGCTCACGTCCGCGCAACGCGTGGTTACGGCGCGGCCGCATGAGTTCAGCCCGGATGGCTGGATCCCAGTTTCAATTGAGTTGTCTTCGCGGTTTGATTTCCATCTGCTAAGGTGCTTGATGCGGAAATCTTACTTAGTCCGGACTTTTGCCATTTTCGTCGTGATGTTCGCTCAAGGTGCGCTCACGCTCAAGGCTCAGGTCAATCCGAAGCCGGTTGTGATTGTTGTGGACGCGAACGCGCCATCGCATCCATTCCCGCACTTTTGGGAGAAGATGTTCGGATCCGGGCGCGCGGTGCTCAGCCTGCGAGATAGTTACCGGCGCGACTTGCGCGAGGTCAAGGAGGCGACCGACTTCGAATACCTGCGCTTCCACGCTATTCTTCACGACGAAGTTGGCGTGTACGACGAAGACAGCCAGGGTCGCCCAGTCTACAACTTCTCCTACGTCGATCAGATCTATGACGGATTGCTGGCCAACGGTGTGAAGCCGTTTGTTGAGCTGAGCTTCATGCCGCAGAAGTTGGCGGCCCACGATATCCTGCACAGTTTTTGGTACAAGCCGAACGTTTCTCCGCCGAAGGATTCGGTCAAGTGGGAGGACCTCATCGCCGCGTTTACGAAACATCTGGTCGACCGTTACGGCATCGATGAAGTCGCGCAATGGTACTTCGAGGTTTGGAATGAACCCAACCTGGATTTTTGGGCCGGAGAGCCCAAACAGGCAAGCTACTGGGAACTTTATGATCATTCTGCGCGGGCGATTAAGAGCGTGAATCCGAGGCTTCGGGTGGGCGGACCCGCTACCGCGCAGGCGGCGTGGGTGGATGCCTTTATCAAACATTCTGCCGAGAACAAAGTTCCAGTGGATTTCGTCTCCACTCATGTCTATGGCAACGATAGGGCTCAGGATGTTTTCGGAACCGACGAGGATATTCCACGCGACAAAATGGCCTGCCGCGCGGTGAAGAAAGTTCACAATCAGATCGAAGCTTCAGAGATGCCGCATCTGCCATTGATCTGGAGCGAGTTCAACGCTAGCTATAAAAATGAACCCGAAGTGACAGACTCAACGTACATGGGCCCGTGGCTGGCCGATACCATTCGCCAGTGTGACGGCCTAGTTAACAGCATGTCGTACTGGACCTTCTCCGACGTCTTTGAGGAGCAAGGAGTGGTGAAAACGCCTTTTTACGGTGGCTACGGACTGATCGCCACCGGCGGTATTCCGAAGCCTGCGTACAATGCTTTCAAGCTACTGCACAAGCTCGGAGACCAGCGCATCGAGATCAATTCCGATTCAGCCTTGCTCACTCGTGGGAACGACGGCACGCTGGCTCTTGCGATATGGAATTATGCTCCGCCGGGCGAGAAGGGTTTGGCAAGAACCATCACTTTGCACTTCGAGAACACGAAAAGAAAGTCTGCCACGGTTGCGCGCCTGGATCACGAACACGGGGATTTTCACTCTGTCTACGAAAAGATGGGTTCGCCTCGATATCCTACGCCTTCGCAGATTCAAGAACTCCGTCGCGCCAGCGCACTTCCCGAGCCAGAGACGCTCAAGTTAAAAGGGGACGAACTGTCCCTCACGCTGCCCGCACACGGCTTGGTGCTCATTGAATTGAAGTAACTGCAGGGTTTTGTTATCCGGTCGTTTCGGTTGCTGGGCGCACATAGGTCTGGAACCCGGCGCGTTCCATGCCGCGTTTCGCCTCAGGGTTCTTCATAAACGTTTCCCAGACGAAACCGGTGCGCGCATTCTCAGCCATCACCATCGTGATTCCGGTGTCAATGCCAATCACATCGGTGTCGTACCAGTTTTTTAATGGATTAAATGCATTCACGAATCCGTACCGGCTCCAGGCTGCTCCATAATGATTCTTGATGTTTTGGAGGACGCGCATCACCGGTTGCGGTAGAAAGGGAAGGGAGCCGGCCGACGCACTAGGGACAACGGTTCCGTCGATCGGCCCCATCGAAGGTGGGCCACCCCAGATCACATAGCCTTTTTGCGAATCCGACGCCGTGATACCCCACAGGTCGTCGCTATAGTCCGGAAACTGTTTTGCCAACTCCAAACAGAAACGGCGATGGACGTCGGTGGCAATCATCGAGTTATGAAAGTAGTCCGCGTATTTGTCGCGTTTGCCGCGGAAATCAAACCAAGCTTGCGAGTACTGGTGCACGAACAAGGGCGCAAACGATCCAATGTACCGGAGGCCATCATATTCAAAGGTGGCTCGTTTCCACGCGTTCCAAGCTTCAACTCGTAACGGAAACGCAGACGATCCCAATCCCAGAAGATACATCATCATCAGCTCGCTATAGTTATCCCAGCGGTAGGGCAAGAAACCGATTTCCGGGGTCCATCCGTGTGGCAACAAAGATGTGTCCTCCGAAAGCCATGTCCAATCCACTCGATTAAAAATCTCGTACGCCAATAAACTGATTTCCGAATGCTGGAAGTGCTGGCGGCAGGTAAGAATCCCACAAAGGAGGATGGCTGTGTCGACGGAAGAAACCTCGGAGTCCCAAACTCTTTCGCCGGTGTTTATATTGGCAAAGTGATAGAAGAATCCACGATGAGTTGGCAACTTTTTCCACAAGAAGCGCAAGCTGGCTACGGCCCTCTCGCGCGCCTCGGACAAAGAAACGTAGCCGCGTTTTTGTCCAATGCAGAGGGCAGTCAGCCCGAAGCCCGTAGCCGCAATACTCGCAACGATTCCGGTGTCATTCGTGCGCGTGTTACATCGGTCCTTCACCATCCCGGTTTGCGGGTTGGCTTGCTCCCAGAAGTAGAGGAAGTTAGCTTTCTCCAACTCCTCCAGCAGCGCGTCATCGGCCGGTGACAGCGATGTTGGCGCCGGAGGAAGCGCTGGCTTAAGGTGTTGTTCATCCGCAGCGGCTAAAAGGGAGGGAATGCGCCACGAGAAGGGCAGGCAAAGACCCAGGCCAGCCATGTGCTTCAGCAGATCCCTGCGCGGTAGGTTCTTGTGTTTGGGTTTTTCCTCGTGTTTACCGCTCACCTTTTCAAGTTTAGACGATTTCGGAGTTGCGCGCGGAGTCCGGGAACCACAAAAAGCAAAAGCCTTATGCCCTCAGCGGGAGTTATTCGCGCAGGTCGCATCCAACTTGTCCACGTGTCATAGAATGTAGGGGACGGCATGACTGGCAAGCGAAAGATTGTGATTTGGGCCTTTGGGATTGCAACTCTCGGCGGTGTCCTCGCTGCGGTGCTCGTTGCCATTCACAAGGCACAACCGATAACGATAAAGGGCGCTATCCTTCGCGAGGACACCGATCCACAAAAGCAACTGCCTATTGCCGACGTGCAAATAATCGGAACGGACGGTTCGGCCATCAGCACTTCTACATCCGATTCCGCGGGATTCTTTAGTTTGACTTTGCGCCGGGGACTCAGGAGACGTCAACCACTGATACTCCGATTCCGGCATCCAGATTACCAGCCACTCGATTTGAACGAATTTGTGGGGGACAAAATTTACATCGCCCGCATGGTGCCAATCTCTCATGAGATCAAGCCCCGTGCGCAATCCGATCATAGCGATGTCACGGTTTCCAATGTCCGAGTTCGGTATTCCGTGAAGGCCACGACAGAAGCGGATGTCGGCAGCGCGGTGAAGACTTTCCAAGTCGTGAACACCGGCGATGTTCCTTGCCAGGGACGTCACCCGTGTTCGCCCGATGGGAAATGGAAGGCGGCGTTGAGTTCTACATCCCTCGATGCGGGCGACGGGAACGAGTTCCGAAATGCCAGAGTTTCTTGCATCGCGGGTCCGTGCCCCTTCGCGCGAGTTGAGTTCGAAGACCTGTCGCGCGGAGGCCGGAAAGTCAACGTTGCCGTGCGGAACTGGTCTGACACGACGACTTTCCTGGTGGAGGCTGAGGTGGTCCACCCCATGGTCAGCGATCTTGTGCGCGAATCGTATCCTGTGATTTTCGGCCAGACGTTGAATTTCAGTCTGCCGCTCTTAGCGGAGGGGCCGAGCATTGAAACTGAAATAAACGGAGACTCAATTGTTTTCCCGCTGGGGCCGGACCTCTTCTTGAGCTGGGCCGACTGTCACGTCAGAGTCGATAAGGACCAAGCCAAGGCCTTTCGCTGTGAGCTCAAGCCTGGGTATCGGTTCAAATAGTTGATTGTGTCTAATCCGGGAAACCCAGATCTAAAGCAGCGGCAGGGTTGACTTGATCTGCCTGACGATCTCGCTCTCCGCTAGGGAAGCGTCGATTGTAACGGCATCGGTCGGTTCTTCCAGACTTGCAAACTGGCTAGCCAGCAAAGTTTCTCTGGCAAAATGCGCCTGCCGCTTTTGCAGCCGGGAATAAAACAGCTCAAAACTGCCTTTCAGAAATACGATCTTCATCTCCATTCCTTGCAGCAATTGCTCGCGATAGGTCTGTTTAAGGGCGGAACAGGCAAGCACAACGTTTCCCCCTTTTTCTGTTTGGGCCACAACGAAGTCGTGGATCGCCCGCAGCCATGGGCCACGATCGGCGTCGTCGAGGGGCACACCGCGGCTCATCTTCTCTTTATTCGAGGCGGAGTGGAAATCATCAGCATCAACAAATGTCCAGCCCAGAGTTTGAGCGAGCAATTGTCCAACGCTCGTCTTGCCTGAACCTTCCACTCCCATGATGAGGACTACCAAGAAAACGCTCCAAGGAAATTAAGTGTACCAGTCAGTCGGAATCAATCGGGCAGGCGGTTACGTCCGTCGCACGGCGATCTTGTCCACGACAGTGACTTGCTGGGCCAGCATGCGTCGTTTCAAGCTGACGTAGATGGGTTCACTATCGAGCAACGTTGCTACCACCATCGCGCCAAGAGACGCCACAAGCAAAGCCAGGGTCAGGTCTGCGCGTCCGGTCATTTCAACGGTAAGCACGACGCCGGTTAGAGGCGCTCGAACACTGGCGCAGAACAACGCCGCCATTCCGACCACGGCAAAGGCGACGGGAGAAAAACCCAGAGCGGGCATGAGATGGTTCAGCGCTTCCCCGAAAAGTGCACCCGAGGATGCGCCTAGTAATAAGAGCGGCGCGAAGAGACCTCCAGGCGTGGCAGCGGCATATGACCATGGTCCGATGAGAAAGCGCAGGAGGAAAATGATCAACAGCGCTTCGATAGTGTGTCGCTCGGAAAAAATTGTTTGAGTCAGAGCGTCCCCACTGCCGACCAGCGTTGGGGCGAACCATGCGGTAAGTCCGACCACCGCCCCGATGAACCCAGCCCGAGTCACAGAGGAGATACCAGCTAGGCGGTCTGAAAGACGAAGCAGGGCTAAAATCAAGCTGTTGTACAAGGCACCAACCGCACCCAGCAACGCGCCCAGCGTGAGAAATGGAAAAAGCAACCAGGATTGGGTTGAACTGACGTGCTTCAAAGCGAAGTCCAGGTTGTTGCCTAGAATTATTCGCATGATCCAGACTGCGACGGATGCAGAGGCGAGGGTCGCGATCAGAAGCCAGGGGCTAAACCGGGTCGTCAGTTCTTCGAAGACGAAAACTGATCCGCCAATGGGGGCATTGAATGCGACTGCGAGGCCTGCCCCTGCAGCGGCTGCATCGACAACCTTGCGGTCTTCCTGCTCGTGCACGACCCACTTGGAAACCAGCGAGCCGAGGGAGGCACCCATTTGGACGGTAGGTCCCTCGCGGCCAAGCGCGAGGCCGGAGCCCAGAGCGAGCAGGCCCCCGAAGAATTTGACCGGCACGATAATGGGAGGGGACGGCTTCATCTCCCCCGTCATCACTGCCTCGACGTGTTGAACTCCGCTGCCCGCGGCGAAAGGCGCAAACCGAACTACTAGAATGCGGGCTAATCCGGCCGCGAGCGCGCCGAGCACGACTGGCGCTAGCCATCCGGTGTGCGGCCATGAGTGTGCCCGGTACACGAGCGCATCGCGCAGACGGTCTGCTCCCGCAAGAACATACCGGAAAGCCGCACCAATCAACCCGATCATTGTTCCAGCCACAAGGCTGGCTGCGGCAAGTCGGGTCACGCGCGAGCTCAAGAGTGCCATAAAAACAAGGCTCCGTTGCGATCGGGATAACGGAACTGACGAGCGTTCGTTGGACAGGCGCTGTAACAAACAGATCTGGGCAAACCGCGCCTTGCGAAACAGGGCGCAGTGATCACGGTGCGCCCGATCTCGGTCAAGTTTAGTGACAGCTTTGACGCTTCTGACCTGTAAGTTCTACCAGTTTCGATCGCCTCATAACTTGCGTAGTCTGGTATCGCAATATGAGGCGCGTGCCACAGCGCTGATCTGCGGAATTGCTTGAGACGGATCTTTTGTGTAGGCTTGCCACTCCGGACCGTATACTCTTCGAGCAGTGGCGTGGCAGCCTGACAAGGAGAAAAAATGCGACTCCAGCAACTGTGGTTAACGACTGTTCTCTCGGTTCTTTCGTTGTGTGCGTGCTCCAGGGCATCCGCTCAAACCGGAAGTGCAACTCCCAACTCAGACTTGCCGCAGACCTTTGCGGCCACGGCATTCGGACAATCTGGTGCTCTTGCTGGCAAGAGCTTTGGGGTGACGGTATACGTCACGGCATGGACCAGCGATCAGGAGGTCCACAATTTCGCGGCTGTTCTGAAAAGTGGTGGCCCCAACGGACTGGTCAGCGCCCTGGGGAAATCGCAAGAGGTAGGCCGCCTGTCGCCCACCGGGTTCGTGGGCAGCGGCTTTCGCATCGCACGCCTGAAACCGGCGCCTGGGGGAGAAACCAAAATCATCATGGTGACCGACCGCCCGATCTCTTTCGGTGAAGCATATAACAGCACACGTTCCCGCGACTACCAGTTCGGCATCGTGGTGCTGAACTTAGATAAGGATGGCAATGGCACGGGCACCCTGGCGCCCGTATGCAAAATCAAATTCAACAAGAAGGATGAACTCGAGATCGAAAACTACGGCCAGAAACCGTTGCGCCTAGCCAATGTGCGGCGGATGAAATGAGGACACGTAATATCACTCCGCCTTATGCCAGGTTTTGTCCGGCGCGTACTCCTTTATACTGCTGGCCAGTTCGGTTGTCTTGGGGCCAAGGTCTTTCTGATAGATAACTCCATCCCGATCGGCGATGAAAGTCATCACCCCTGAGGAACGATAGTCAGCGGGATAGGCAAGGAGGGCGAAGCCGCCGGTCATCTCGCCGTTCACGATGTAACTCTTGGCGCCGCCCGGCGCACTCTTTCCTTGTGCAGTCAGGATCCGATAGTAATAGCCGTGAAAAGGCTCAGGCCCCTCGCCCTGTTTTTTGCCATATCCCTCGCCAGCGGCGTAGGCTACTAGCGGGCCGGCGGGACTCTCCTGTTCGCCCTCGGACGTTTTCCAGTACAGCCCATTATGCTGGCCTTCGTCGCTGGCAAACTTTTGCGCGTACTGTTGAGGTTTGCCATCACGAGGTTGGCTGTAGTAATCGTTCTCGGCATCGATGAGGGCATCCAGGACCTCCATGGTCGCGAACTCATTCTTCCCGATGCGGCGGAACAGAATTTCTTTCGTGGCAGCTTCAGTGTCGAAGTACCAGACACCACCCTTGCTGACGAGCGGTATGGGCAGAGGCCAATTCTCAGCGCCAACATAAAGTGTGGTGGTCCCGTCCGGTTCCTTTGCCAGGCGATGCATCTCCTGGTACTTGGCGACGAACTCATCCCTGCTCTTCTTGTCCTGCACGTCATCGCTGGAGGAGACGATTGGAGCCCCTGCTGGGCCTAGAATTTCGAGCATGGCTGACTTATCACCACTCTGAGCGGCGGCGAAGAAGGCCTGACTTGCGTCGTCGGCAGACGGAAAGGTCTTCTGTCCGGGCTGCTGGGAGAACCCAAGCCCCGTCAGGATGAGCAACAACAACGGCAGGCCCAAGCCCGCAATTGCCAAATGGTGTTTTTCCGTCTCCGGGATCAGCGTGCTCTTCGACATTAGCATCTTCTCCATTTGAGTAGGTCCGATCGTCGTATGCGTCATGACTGCGCCGTCCTCAGCGTTTTCTGCCGCCACCCGCACGCGCGGCTCCGCCACTGGCTTGTGCCGCCCCACCTCCGCCGGTATAGCTCGATCGCCCTCGTGCTTGCGTGGCAGCAGTGCTTCCCCCTGCGCCGTAGCCACTGAAAGCGCCGGACTTCGTTCCTGGGTCGCGGTTCTGGCCGTATCCACGAGCGGCCTCAGTTTGCGCCCGATTTTGCACTTGCGCCTGATTGTTTTGCACGTTGCCCCGATTCGCGGGCAGCTGGGATGGCTTATTTGCGTTCGCAGGCAACTGGGCCGGTCTATTCGTGGTGGTGTTCCCGCCCGGGTTGACATTCACCGTATTACCGCCGCGATTGACGGTGTTGCCGCTCATATTGCCGCCGCGATTCACTGTATTCCCACTGCGATTTACATTGGCGTTTCCGCTCCGGTTAACATTGGTGTTCCCGCCATACGGCGTTGGTCTCGGGTAGTTGTTGGGATTGCGGTAGTAGGAATTCCGATTCACAAACACGTTGCTGTTGGATACGTAAACGTTGCGGTTGTACATCACAGACCCGCCGTGCCAGTTACAGTTCCAGGAATTCCATCCCCAACCGCAGCATCCTCCGCCGTTGATGGCCGCCCCGACCATCATTCCCACGCCAAACGAGATGATGGCAGCGGTCGCCACGTCCGCGCTGCTGTAGCCGGGATAGACTGGCACCGGCGTGCCGTACACCACTGTTGGGTTGTAAGTGGGAACGTAGACGACTTGGGGATTGGCAGGCTGCACGATAATCGTGGTCTGGCTCCCGGTGCCCTGAGTGGTGACCGTCTGTTGCGGAGTGGTCTTGAGATTGCCAGCGTCTTTTGCCTTTCTACGAAGTTCCTGCACCGCTTTCATTACGTCCTGCTGCTGATTGAAATATGCGTCGCCCAGCGCCGAAGTCCAGGAGAGATTCTTACTCATGTTGTCGAGCACGGAGGGAAACTGCGTCAGTGCCTTCACGCTCTCGTCCCATGGTTGCGGGTCGACTGCCTTGGCCAGGTCTTCCCCCTTCAGGTTGCCGTTTTGCTGCATCCAGCGGTCCGCTTCTACGATTTGGGTGGGGTAAGTCGATCCCGCCAGAATCTGCGCCACCAGAGCATCCGGGTAAAGGGCGATGGGTGCCACTAGTTGCTCCAATTGCTCAACCGACTGCCCGGCTGGAGCTTGGGCGGCTGGCGGCGTTGACTGGTAGGCAGTGCCATCTAGCGGACAGGTCGCAATCACCAGGGTCCATGCCAGGAGGAACGCCGTTATCTGTTTCGAAGTCGTCATTGTGTCCTTCACGCTTCGTCTCCGATCGTGATGCGATGTTGCTACTGCGAGACAGTTCTACCCACGTCTCCTAGATTCAAGAGCATGCAGAATCGATTATTTGCCTGTAAGATTTTTCTGAATCAGAATAGTGGCCAGCAAGAAGACGCGCGACTAGCAAAACTCATAGTTCAATAGGCATGATTGAGGAACGACGCGGCAGATATTTCTCCGGGACTAGGCAACCCGCTTCGCTGCCAGAGCCGTTGCGAGGCTTGTCCTTTCCTCGGCGGCGGATACGATTTTCATTGCATTCCAGTCATAGGGTAGCTCCTTGCCGCATTCGAGGCAGACCACGTACGTGCCCGCGACGCTGGCCTTCCTGCGACCGGAACCAGGGCGAAGCGTCATAGGAAAACTGTAGCGAAGGTGCCAGCATCCGAAAACCGCGTTGAGCAATTTTCCCAACATATGACCTCCTAACACGCTTCCGCTTCGCCGAAAACCGAAACCGGTCCCCACGCCTCAAGATAGAAAGGCGCTCCCTCACACCGCTCGGCGGCGCCAGGAAGCGCTCTGGCGGCGAGGAACGTCACTGTGCGGTGTCGCCGCCCGTTTCCGAATTACAGCAGGGACGCTCCCACAAATGGAACTAGCAGAAACACTAGAAAACGGAAATAAATTGCATGTCAGTCTGCTACGCCAATCTTGAGGTTTTCAGCCGCTTGCACCGAATCGCCCTCTAGCTTGGCGTTTCGAACCAATCCGAGATTGCTCTTGAGCAACGACGGGAACACTCCCACGTGTCATCCTCTTGAGTCATCAGTTCAGCACCGCCAGGTCCGCGACTTCGGCTTTTGAACTTTGACCAGGCGGAGGCTGTCGCAATTGCCACAAGTTCGCACTCTCGTGGTCGATGATTTTTCGTCCTTCCGGCGTCGCGTCTGCTGGATGCTGGAAGAAAATCCCGAAGTGCGACTCATCGGCGAGGCCGCCGATGGAGCGGAGGCGGTTCAAAAAGCGGTAGAATTTCAGCCAGACCTCATTTTGCTGGACAGCGACCTTCCAAAGCTAAGTGGAATCGAAGCTGCCCGACAAATCCGGAAAGTTGTTCCCAAATCCAAACTACTCTTCGTGAGCCAGGATTCGAACCCCGAGGTGGTGCAAGCCGCCTTTCACCTAGGTGCTCGGGGTTACGTCATTAAATCGGATGCCGCCCGAGAGCTTTTGACTGCGGTAAAAGTAGTCATTTCGGGTAGGCAATACGTCAGCCGCGAATTGGCGGGTTTAGACCTAACCGACGCAGCGAGCGAGTAGTCCAGCGCGCAATCTCAAATCGTAATCAACTACAAAAGGAGAATACTTCAACGTGACCCTTAGATGGCTAGCAAGAACAATTCTGTTCTGTATGCTTTTGGCTGTTTCCTCATCGCTTTGGGCTCAAACTGCTACATTTCAAATGCTGACAAGCCCGGTTCAGAATACCTGGGCAAACTTCGCCCTTTCCCGCGATGGCCAGGTGATGGCAGCCAATTATGGTGGCGAAATCTACCGCTGGACGCCGAAGGGCGGATTCGTCGATCTCGGCCCCGGAGATCCCAACAGCAGCTCTGTCGCTATTTCGCATGACGGTTCGACCATCGTCTCGTCGCTCCTAGGCTCCGACCAGGCCGGGACTCCCGGATTATGGAAGCAGACAACGGGCTGGACTAATCTGGGCCATCCTGCCAACGGATGCAACTTGGGCAACGAGTGGGGCAGCGGCTATGGTGTAAGTGGCAATGGCACGGTGGCCGTTGGATTGGCCTGGTACTGCCCGGGCGCTGAAGGATTCAGCTGGACTCAAAAGAACGGTATGAAAGCCCTGTCACATCCTGTTGGTAAGAGCAGCCGAGCATCAGCCATCTCTGCCGATGGAAATACGATTGTGGGTTTCTCCGAGGACCCAATCGGAGGTTATCGTCGGCCAGTGCGATGGATTTCCGGAAAAACCGAATTGTTTGCCGGTGCCCATGCGATCGGAGAGGCCTCGGCTGTGAGCTTTGACGGATCACAGATCGTGGGCCAGTACACGACTTCGGCGAACGGCATTTTCGCTTTTTACTATAGCCAGCAGCACGGTCTCGTCTCGCTCGGTACCGTCTCCGGCATCGCAACCGACCAGAGTTTCGCCAACGGCGTCGCTAGCAATGGGATGACGGTCGGCTGGAGCGGCGATCCGTTCGGCAGCGGCATTCAGGCTTTCGTGTGGGCTCCAAAGCTGACTATCCGCTCGCTCACAAAGTACTTGAAGAATCACGGTGCGAAGATTCCGAGCAACATCTACCTCACGACTGCGCTCGACATCTCTGCGGACGGATCAACGATCGTTGGAGTGTGGCAGGACGCCAACTTACATCAAGGCGGATGGATCGCTCACCTCAAGTAACGGGCTGCGATCTCACAGAAGGCTTAGACCGGCCGTCGACCGCGGCCGGTCTTCCGTCTAAGCAAGCCGTTCTAAGGAGTGGAGTAAAATCTTGCCGCGGCTCTTGGTCACCACTCCACTTCGTTGCCACCCGCTGAACAGACGGCTGGCAGTGAACGGCGTGACGTTCGCTGCGTTGGCCACTTCCTCATTCGTGACATCGAGTTCGATGCCACTCGGAACCTGCTCACCGATACTCTCAGCAAGACTCACCAAAGCTTGAGCCAACCTCTGTCTGGCGGTATGGCAGGTCAGAGCTACGTGGGAGGCGAGGTGCCAGGCAAAATAGTCGCACGCAATTAGCAACGCATTATCCAGCAGCTTTGGATACCGCGCCGCAAGGCCTCGGACGGTCGTGCGGTCCCACGCCAATACGGAGCTATCCTTGAGCGTTTCCGTGCTCACGAGATAGTGAGAAGGCCGCGACAAAATCGCCGCACCGCCAAACACGTCCCCCGGCAGAAGCCAATGAAGCAGAATCTTCCTGCCGGTTTGGGTGATGAAAAAAAACCTGGCCCGGCCTTTAGTAAGGAGAAATACACGTTCCGCAGGGTCTCCCTGGTTCACCACGACAGACTTGACCAGGAAGCGGCGCCTGGTCGCGGCCGCCAGAATCACGTTGCGGTCGGCCGTTGACAATCCGTCCAGGAAATTCGGCTTCAGGTCCAATGCGGCCGCAACTCCCGCTGCGATCATGGCCGATCCTCTCTTGTCCGATCGTTTTTATGCTCCGGGCATGTTGAGCGCCGACTGCGGGGAGAGAACGACCAAACCGACGGACTGACATGCAGTCTTTCTCCAGAGTCAGCCACAACTCGACCTTAAGTAGTTTGCCTCGTTGTGCGTACTGGCAAAAATACTAGTGATTCCGCAATTTTGGAGACGGGTTGTTGAAACGAGGCGCATCCTCCCGTCAACGTGCCCCGGCGACCATGCCCAGACGTAATCCAAGGCGGCTCCAATGGCAAAGATATAATGGGACGCAAGTCATCCGGACACCACTCGAAAGCAGATGTGGCCAACTACCAGCTCCTATGGAACAGAACCCTGAGAGTGAATATCATGCGGCTCATTTGCTGACGAATCAGGGTTGTGCGTTAACTTCTGTTTTTTTCTGTCTCGCCACCCTCCTACTTACGCCTTGTGCGCAAGCGCAATCTACCGACGAGGTGCACGTGGCGCCGCGCAATGAATCCGGCCACGCGACTCCCGCGCCAATACTCGAGCCGCCCGTCAGCGACTCCGCGCTCAATGCACACACCAGACCCTTGCGCGCCGACGTTGACCTCGTCCTTATACCTGCGACCGTTACCGATGCAAAGAATCGACCGGTGATTGACCTTCAAAAGCAAAATTTCACCGTCTACGAGGAAAACGAGCCGCAGGAGATCCGAAATTTCTCTACCGAGGATGCACCGATCTCAGTAGGGCTCATCCTCGACGTCAGCAAGAGCATGAGCAATAAGTTCGAGGTTGAACGCAAGGCAGTGGCTGAATTCTTCCAAAGCGCTAATCCGGAGGACGACTATTTCGTGATCACCCTCGGCGATCGACCCAGAATCGTCGCCGACACGACCGAGTCGCTGGAACAGATACAAGCCAGGCTGGCCATGGTGATCCCAAACGGAAATACTGCATTGCTGGATGGAATTTATCTGGGAGTGGACAAATTAAGCTCGGCGCGTTACCAGCGACGCGCGTTGCTCATCATCTCCGACGGCGGCGACAATCACAGTCATTACACGTCCAAGGAAATAAAAAGACTGATTCAGGAAGCCGACGTGCTCATCTACTCGATCGGCATTTTCGATAACATGCCGGTCCCGGTTTTTAAGACGATCGAAGAAAAGTTGGGCAAGCGCCTGCTGACCCAGATCACGGAAGAAACCGGCGGGCGTACCATCGCCGCTGATGACCGCAGCAAGGTTCCGGAAATTGCCGCAGCGATCAGCCGCGAATTGCGGGAACAATACCTTCTCGGATATCGGTCGAGCAATGCCTCGCACGATGGCAAGTGGCGGAAGATCAAGCTGCAAGTGACAGCGGCGACCGCATCGGAGGCCGTCCCGCCGCTGCACGCCTACTACAAGAAGGGCTACTTGGCTCCGGAAAAGTAAGTCTTTTGGACTCGTCGATGCCGCCTGCTACTTGGAAGGGTACTGCTTAAACATTTTTATAATGGCCTTCTCTATTATTTCGAGCGACTTTTCTTGTTGGTCGGGATCAATGTTCGCTTGGGCAACGCCACGCCACCTGAGTTTCTTCGCCGAGCGTTCCACGACATCGATCACCAGTGTTCCCTTGTCGATCAACACGGCGGCACTGCCATGCCCTATGGCGCCCGGGTCGCCCTCATCCCACCAGGGACCATCCAATCCGGGCATGGCGTAGACGTTGACGTCGTATGAGACGTTGAGACTTCCGTCGAGTGCGCCGTAGGCGTTGACTAACAGGTCGGGGTTACCTGTTGTCTTTGTCAGGCCCTTGGATTGGAGTTGATCGTCGACTTCGCCCATGATGTCCATGACCATAAATGGGTGGGAGTTGGCCGATTGCTTCATCCATGAGTAAGTCTTGAATCCTGAAAAGTCCTGCTTCTTGTTGTACTCGACTCTGATCTTTTGCGCCTGGACGCTGGCTACACAGGTCAGAAATAAACAGGTCAGAGGTAAGAGATATAGCCAAGCCGATCTTCGGTCGCATTTCACTTTGATGCTCCTTATCAGGGTCGCAGTTATGAAGCTCACTGTAAGGTGCAGGCATCCCCTGCGCTACTATCAAAACTCGCAGTGGATCAACAGATCGCAAATGATGATCGAAGAATGCCGGCCCGGCCGCTTGCTGCAAGTTTTACTAGTGTTCAGCGACGAGTTGCGCGACTAACCTCTTTGGTGGCCTGACTGAGTCTCAAAGGCTCACAATATTCCGCGACATAAAAGACATATGAATTCGCAGTTGAAACCCTTCATGGTGAAGAACGTACTTCTAGTGGACGCAGATGAGCAGATACATGCGCTGCTTCCCAGTGTTTTCAAGCCTGGGGAGTGTGCCATCCAGCACGCGCCTGACAATGCGACCGCACTCGCAATGGCGCGAGTGAAAGCGTTCGATCTCATCCTGACCAGCGAAAAAACGTCGGGCAGGGAGGACATCGAGCTACTTCGAAAACTTCGCACCGTACGTCCGCACACGCGCTTGATCATCCTGACCAATGAAAGCGCGCCACAGGATGTGATCGACGCCATGCGCGAGCGCGCCTTCAGCTATTTTTCTCCGCCGTACCAATTGGATGTTCTGGCCGACATGGTCCAAAAGGCGGTTGAGGAACCCTGCTGGGACGACGGCATTGATGTCATTTCGGCGACGCCAGAGTGGATTCGCGTCCTGGTTCGCTGCGACCGGAAGACCGCCGAGCGGGTGCTGCAATTTTTCAATGAAATTGCCGACCTGCCCGAGCCCGAAAGAAGTGCCGTCGGAATGGCCTTTCGTGAGATGCTCCTAAATGCGATCGAGCATGGCGGCGGACTGGATCCGACGAAAAGCGTTGAGATCGCATATGTCCGTGCCCGCCATATGGTTACGTGCCAAATCAACGATCCGGGTCCGGGCTTTACCCTAGACGAGATTCCCCACGCTGCCATTGCAAACCCGGCCGAAGACCCGTTCCGCCACGTTGCGCATAGAGAGGCGCAAGGCATGCGTCCCGGTGGATTCGGCGTGCTGCTGGCACAGAAACTGGTTGACCAGCTTATCTACGGGCAGGACGGGAATGAAGTTTTGCTGGTTAAGTATCTCGATCCTAACCGGCTCCGAGTAGCATAGAATCAGCTTGTTGTGCGATTCTAGATGGTTGGCGTGCGAAAGCAAGTCCATAGAACGTGCGTTGAACTGTGTCCCGCCAGTGCGGACCAGCATTTGACGAGGCATCGAGTTGACCGGCATGCGGTAAACTCCTTATGCCCGGCTGTAGATCTACACATCGCGTCCTGCCGAGGAAACCTCATCTATGATTTCGAAGAAGATGCAGTTGGTTCATCGCAAACTATTCTTTGCGTTGTTGGGACTTCTGTGTGCCACCACTCTGTGGGCCGAACAATGGAAAGTCTTAGGGCCGGACGGCGGAGACGCCCGCAGCCTCGCCTACGATCCGCGCAATCTCGATCACGTCTTTCTGGGTACGGGCACGGGAACCATGTTTGAATCGTTGGATGGTGGCCAGAACTGGTCTCGTTTTGCCCATTTGGGCAAGGGCGATGACTACGTGCTCGACCACATCGTCATCGATCCCCAGAATCCAGACCTTATGTTCGTTTCAGCCTGGAGCGTGGAGGATCAGAAGGCGGGTGATTTGTTCCGCTCGCGCGATGGGGGAAAGACCTGGGAAGCCCTTCCCGACATGCGCGGAAAATCCATTCGCGCACTGGCGATTGCTTCCTCTGACACGAGAGTGCTCACGGCGGGCGCGCTTGACGGCGTATACCGGAGCACCGATAGCGGTGAAAAATGGGTGCGCATCTCTCCCGCCGGCCATGCCGAGATCAAGGATATTGAATCGATTGCTGTCGATCCCAAGAACCCGAACGTAGTGTACGCGGGGACGTGGCACTTGGCCTGGAAGACCGACGACGGCGGGGTTACCTGGCATCACATCACCAAAGGCATGATCGAGGACTCGGATGTATTTTCAATCATTATCGACTCGACGAATCCTGAGGTTGTGTACGCCAGCGCATGCTCCGGAATTTACAGCAGCGATAACGGCGGGGAGACCTTTCGAAAGGTACAGGGGATGCCGTTCTCCGCGCGCCGAACGCGAGTATTGAAGCAGGATCCGCATAATTCCAAGATTGTCTATGCCGGAACCACCGAGGGTTTGTGGAAAACAACCGATGCCGGAAAGACTTGGAAACGAACCGGCAATCCTGACACTGTAGTCAATGACGTGCTCATCGATCCCCGAAATTCGAAAATGGTGCTTCTGGCGACAGATCGCAGCGGGGTGATAGCGAGCGACGACGCCGCGCAGACGTTCCGACCTTCCAATCACGGCTACGCGCATCGTTACGTCACGGCAATTCTGGCCGATAAGAATGATCCCGACACGATATTCGTGAGTGTCGTCAACGATCGGGAGTGGGGTGGAGTGTTCTCCTATCGCAATGGCGGAAAACGTTGGGAGCAGAGCAGCACTGGCCTTGGAGGCCGCGACGTTTTCACCCTGCGGCAAGCGGACAACGGTGCATTGATTGCGGGTACCAATCGTGGCATTTTCATCCTCGATCGCAAGGTCGCTAAGTGGCGACCAAGCAACACCATCATGAACGGTCAGCCTTCACCGCCGACAACGAAGAAGAAAACCAAAGTGGCTGCCAAGCCTCCGGTCACTTCGGTTCTCGACGCCAGAGTTAGTGAAATCGAAGTTACGCCTCAGCGATGGTTGGCTGCCACATCGACGGGATTGTTCACCAGTACGAACGCAGGGAAGTTTTGGAGCGGCGGTCCGGTGCTCGGCAAGAACGATTTCGTTTCTGTGCAGTCCGACGGAGACCTGGTCGTCGCTGCCACTCGCGGAGAGGTTGTGTTTTCTACCAACGGGGGGACTACCTGGCAGCAGGCGGCTCTGCCTGCAAACGTCAAAGTGATCCGTGGTGTGACAGTCACGCCCGACGCACAGATTTTGGTGGCATCCCGGGAAGGCGCGTTCCGCAGTACCGATAGCGGTACAACCTGGCAGCGTATGCTGAATGGCTTGCCCGACAGGGACATCAGCTCGATCTCATACGACGAGTCAGGTAAGAGCCTCCTGGCTACCAGTATGGCGATCAGCACAGTTTTTCAGAGCAGCGATGGCGGGCAGACCTGGCATCGCGGCCCGGATTCAGGTTATCCCCTTCGGCTGATCAGCGTGGTGCGTGGGCGTTTCATAGCCGCGACGCCGTTTGATGGTGTAATCGTTCAACCGTAAGCGTGAAAAGACGCTCTTGACTGGGGTTTATTGCACGTTGCAGGACACAAAGCGATGACCGGCGAGCGCGAGTTTCGTAGCCTCAATCAAGTCCGGGATCAAACGCAGTTTGGTTACGTAACCCAGTGCGCCAGTTTCTGAGGCGGCCTGGCACATCAGAGCATCCTGGTTGGCGGTCAGGAAAACAATTTTTGCGCTGGAGTTACTTTGCCTCAGACGCCAGGCAGCTTTGATTCCGTCCAAAACGGGCATCGATATGTCCAGGACAACGACATCAGGATCCAGTTGGGCAGCAGCCTCCAGTGCCTCCTGGCCATTGTGTACGGCTGCCACAACGTCGAACTCGGATGCCAACGTTGAAGCCGCCTTCTCGAGCATGGCGGGGTTATCATCGGCTAATAAGACACGGGACTTGGACATGAACAGACCTCTCAACTGAAGGACTGGTTGCACCTTAGCAATTGACCTTCCATCCAGAAAATCTCGATGCGCGATGAAATAGCAAAATCCGGCGAGCCACGTCTGCAGGACCATTCCGACTCTTATCCTCACCCTTTTGTTGAAGATGTTGAGCTGACTCGAAATTTCCACGCCCCACAACCCAACACTCGCAATCCGGTGCACAATGAGCTTGTCCCGAATTGCCGACGTCTGAACGTCTCGTGCCGGGCACATGTTGGTTACGTTGGCGGGTTCACTGTACGATCGGAAATCAGGCGGGCTACCAGAGTGGAATCAGTATGTGCGCGACTCGAACGTCGCAAGCTTTGAGAGCTGGTGTCGCCACCGTCGTGAGTTTTCGTGGAGTTAAGTGCTGAGGGCGCGCTCCGCTGCCTAATCCGGCAAGACGTCTTTGAGCGCCCGCTCAATGTGATCTACTTCTTCACGGATCACTCGAATCGATTGCTGGTTCCTCGACGGGTGCGCCATTGGGGAAATTGCTCCCAGGGCGTGTCGTATCCTGTGGTTTCGGTCCCAAATCAGATGGAGTCTCGCGGTCGTTTGCTTTCGGTGCTGGTAAACGTTCCTGGCCAGTTTCGTGGCCAGCCAGCCCAGGACTAATCCGAACAAGGCCTCGATGGGGAGGCGATCTCTTGCTCCGTCAAAATCTGAGAACGCTAGCCGGTAAACCGCCTCGCCGAGACCCAACGACGCAAACAACACCGTGGTTCCGACCAGATAAACTTCCAGGCCTTCCGCCGGTTGAAAGCGTATGAAGCGATCACCTGTGCGGCGCGTCCGCATAAACTCGATTGCCATAGGTCCCCCAAATGCTGCTGTCGTCGTCCCGGTTTATCGTCCCCGTTCGGAGATAGAGATCAGTCATTTCTCTGCATCAGTTTACGACATAACTGGAAATCTATGGTGGCTGTCGCGCGCCATTTTTCTCTTAGTATTCATTTTAGGCGGAAAGCCCCCGTATCGAGCCCAGATAAGGGTTTCCTTGGAATGGCCGATGTGGCTATGGATGGACAGCGAATACATAACTGCTCGCAGAACAAAGTATCAAATAAGCCGCGAGGCCTGTTGTGGCCATTCACTATCGTCAATGTTTTTGGCTACTGCTACAGTTCATTGGTAGTGAACCCGCTGAGAAATCTTCGCGGGTCAGCGCGCGACAGACGGCGGATCTGTCGCTTACCCTGCGCTTCCCCGCAGCCGATTCCACGGACACCCGAGCAGCACAGGGGACCGCTCACAGTCCCCTTGCTTAAACCCATCCGGTTAGAAGTTGAATACGACACCCGCCTTGTACTGGAAATTGTTCTGACCGCTGGCGGCGGAGTTGTTGAAGCGAGTGTAAAGATAATCTATCTCGGCCGGCCGGAATGCGATTGTACCCGTATGGTTGATCGCAATGTCCAGGCCGCCGCCAAACGCGAGCGCAAAGCAGTTGCCAGAGGGAGCCGTGGAGAACACCACGCCCGACGTTTTCAGCAAGTTCCCGTACACGTTGGAGTGCGCTCCACCCAGGAGAACATGGCCGTAAGGCCGGAATTTTCCGGTTCGGATGCCGATTTGCGGTCCGAACAAATAGGTGAACAGGTTCCCCTGCACGTTGGCGCTGCAACCGAGTGGGCAAATGCTACTCCCTGAGAGCGCGGTGAATCTTTGTGTGTTGCTGCCGTAGCCCTGGAAGTCCCCTTTGATGCCAATATACTTGGTGAAGTTGAAGTCGAACGCGCCACCACCTCCGTTGAGACTGTAGCTGCTGGTATACGCGTGGCTGGCATTATAACGAGCATAGCTGTAATCCACGGTCACCTCAAATTTCGGGGCATCATCTGCCATCGCTGCCAGCCCGGTCAGCATAACGACCCCTGCAATCAGTACGTTTCTGAGTTTCATGATTTCCTCTCCGTTCGTTCAAGTTTAGAAAAGTCAAACCCGCATCGCTTGCACAATTCCGAAAGTGCGACCTGAGCGGCCCAGGTTTTACACACACCGTCGAACGCCGCCCGCTTGTTAATGAGCATGTCTAAGATCAGTTCTACCTTGTCAGGGGTATGTGTGCGACTAGCAAAACCGACAGTTGAACCTCAAAAAGTTCGCTGTCCGAGACACCTGAGTTCACAATCTCACCGTTCCCACCGCAAGCAGTGTCTGAGGTCGCAAGAAAATCAATGCTATCGAGCGCCACATCGTCCCTTCGTAACAGCTTTCCGGAGCATTCTGGCGATCCGTCCCTCTGTGATTCTGTGAGTTTTTCCCCACCCCCCTGTAAGACTTACTAGTTCCGCACTTTATGACCGTCAGCTAGCTTTAATTCATCGCAGCGGCAGGGCCGTCGCGGTCTCATTCGAAGTTCGTCGTGCTCACTTGAGTGCGAGTTCTTAACCGTGACGGGGATGCGATTCTCCGGTCAAACACTCTGCTCGGTGTCCAACATGACCACAGCGATATTAGGGGTGCCGACGTTTGTGTTGCTGACAGCGGGCTTGACGCTGCACGGGATATACCTCGAAAGCAAACTCGATTTGCCGCTCAGACCCTCCTCGGCCCGACGCGACCCAATGTCGGAGCCAGTTAAATCGCCGCCTCCTCGGCAGGCGGTCGAGGATTCCGGCTGCCAGAAAGGAGGCTAGTGGATTCAGAGGCTAGAGTGACTTCCGACGATAAGAAACCATCCGCTGAGAGCTGTGAACGAAGTTCTTACGTGAACACAAGAAAATTGGAGGGATCCGTGAAAAAGATTCTAGCAATTCTCGCTTCGATGTTCCTGATGTCAATCGCCGTGTTGGCGCAACAAGTATCCGTGAACTACAACCACAGTCAGAGTTTTGCTCAATATCACACGTATGCCTGGGGATCACAGAATCAGAACCAGATTCAGAATTCCATTCTGGCCCAGGTGGCGCAGCAGGATATCAACAACGCAATGCAAGCAAAGGGCCTGCAGATGGTGCAGGAAACCCAAAATCCAGACTTGATCCTGACCGCCAACGGCGGCCTGAGACAAGAAACCTCCTACAGTGCGTGGGGCATGCGCGGCATTGGCGGTGGAATGGGTGGAATTACTCCAGAACAAAACGTCGAGGGAACCATGATCGTGGATCTCTATGACGCGAAGAGCAAGTCTTTGGTTTGGCGCGGGATCGCCCAAAATACGCTGAATAACAATGGCAACAAGAATCAGCAGATGGTGGAGAAGGCGGTCCAGAAGATGTTCAAGCAATGGCCCAAGTAAAGCAGTGGACAAAGACGCAGCCAGGCATTTCAGAAGTACCTGTCACCGCTAGAAGGGTATCAGCGATGAAGCGGAGACAATTTGGATCCTCAAACTTTGATTCGAGGCAGTTCGGCTGATCAAGCGGTTTCTACGAATGCCGCCGCTGGCGACGCAGGGCCGGTCGCCGAGGGACCGATTGTGCCTTCGACGAACAGCCCGGACCGCAGTCACCGCTCGGTTTGGCTGCTCATTCTTATTCTGGTGTTTCTGATTTTGAATCCGCTATTGGAAAAAGATCAGATGGGCGAGGCAGTTCTTTTGTTCTCCATGTATGCGACTCTGATTTCTGCTACACGGGCACTATCTGAGCGAACCCGAGTGCGTTGGCCTGCAACGTTGCTTGCTGTCTCTTCGATGCTGGCGCTGACCATCGCCCATTTTTTCCCATCTCGACCCCTTTGGATCGTAAACTGGGCAATCCTGGCTGCGTTCTTCGGATTCGTCTCGGTGGGATTTTTCTCCTACCTGGGCCGGCCCGGCGCCGTGACCGATGACCGCATCTTCGTTTCGGTAAGCCTGTATCTCCTCTTGGGGATGCTCTGGTTCAGCCTCTACAACCTGCTGGAAGCCGTCCATCCCGGGTCATTCGCCCTGCAGTCGACACCGCTGTCGTCGCTTCCTCGCGGTACATTGCTCTACCTGAGCCTCGCCACGTTGACGACGCTGGGCTATGGCGATATCGTTCCAGTTACACCAATCGCACGTATGGTGGCCGCTCTCGAGGCGGTGGCCGGCGTGCTCTACATTGCGATTACGGTAGCGCGTTTGGTTGCAGACTACCGCGGTGGTAAAAAAGAAACAGCGTAGGCCTAACAAGGTAATCGAAAAAAGGAAGAAGGAAAATAAAATGTCGAATGCTGATCCAAAGCCATGCAAACATATGCCATGCCGTTGCCTCGTTCCACCCCATCAAGATTACTGCGGCGACATCTGCAGGGAAGCGGGAAAAGACGATGTCGAGATCGCGTGCTCCTGCGGCCATCCCGCGTGTCCGCTGGACGCGTAGCGGACACAACAGTCTGGAATAGAACTAGACTCAGTCTCTGGGCGGTATTCGGTTTGGTCTGTTAGGCGCTAGAGGCACTGCTATTTTTCCTGCCAATGTAGCAGCCGCGCATGGGCTGCCTCATGCGTCGGGAGCGTTGACCGGCCCGCAACCTAAGGTCGACTGAAACGTTAGTTGCCGCCACCGACGATGATAACCTCTGCGTTTGCGTTCCCGCACATTCCATAAATGGCACCCGACACGCAGGCTCCGGCGGAATACTTGTAACAGCCCGGCTTCTTCGCCACGACGGAGACCGAGCGATCAGAACCGCCGATGATCGTTCCACCCTGCGCAAACGGATCAGAAGGGCCGAAGTCTACGACGAAACCTGTATTTTTGGAGCCGCTTTGCCAGGTTAACGTCGTGCCCGCGTTTACGCAGAACGTTGCATTCCCCTTCGGCTTCGCAATACTCGCAACGGCCTCAGCTGAGCTCGCGGTTCGTTTGACGTCGACGGTGCAGGGAGTGGAAGCAGATCCGCAGGTGATACTGGCATTGCACAATGCCGCCGGGTTCGCTTCCAAGCAAGCATACTTGCTGGCATTCTTGGATTGCGCCTCCGCCACCACGCAATTGAGCGGCAAGAAAAGCGATAGCAAGAGTGAACTGGAGCAAATCGCAAAGCTGCGCTGAATCTTCATAAGTTTCCTCGCGAAATCAGGAATTCAAAAGCCAAACGGCCGGATACTTCTTAAACGGTAATTGAATCAGAGGAAGATTCAGCACGAGGCACCATCTTCCTCTGCAAAGGACGAACAAGAAAGGTCGCCACAGCCAGTCGACGCAAGTCAGCCTCGCTAATTGACCCCGGGCGTTCCTTTCCAATCGAGAATGTCGACCAGTTTCCACGGGTTCTGATTCAAATCCCACTGCAATTCGCCCTGTTTGTCGAGGACGAGCTGCGCCGCCGGATACAAGACGCCGGTGCTCTTGCTCTTGTCCTGGTCGTTAATTTCGATGATGCCGGCGGTGAGATCGTAGGACATCGATTGGCTGTCCGTCCAAGCCTCTGCGAAGCGGATCTGGCGATTCGTCACAAAGACGATTTTCCGTCCAGTGGGCGTTGGAATCATCCTGATAAAGGAGCAATCGTTGCCGAGTGTACCGGTTATCTCGACGTGGCCTACCGCCTTCATCCTCTGCAGCGCGTTGACCAATCCTTGGTTCTGGCCCTTCTCGTACGCTTGGACCAGAACTTGTCTGTCTGCTGGAGTCGAAAACTGGTAAATATTCAAGGTCACCCCAATATTCCGGCCCAATTGGGTGCCCGTGCCGAAGGCTGTGGCGTCGATGGTTTCGTCTTTGTCTCTCGCGAAGCCGGGAAGGCTTGCTACCAACAGCAGACCAATCAGTAGCAAACTCGCGGCGGCGAGCCGGTGAATGCTGGCAGTTGTGTTCTTGGTATGCAACATTTCCTTATCCTTTCCTTTAAACTACTTGATCAACTCACGCCCTCTTGGCGTGCTTGGCGTGGAGAGCGAGGTCTGCAGCGTCCTTACGATCCTCAAGGTCTGCCAGGAGACCCTCATCAGTCAGGTCGAGAGGATGAGAGTTTTCCCAATCGTGGTGAACGACCTTGTGCAGCCGTTCAATCACGTCGTCGTCACGGACTTCAATTGCCAGTTCGCGGCGGCTGTCGAAACTACCCGGGGCCAGGTTGATCGAGCCAACGATGGCGCGGACTCCATCGGAAAAAAGCATCTTGGCATGAAGCTTCAGACGTTTGAGCTTGTGGACCTTGATCCCTACATCGTCCATAATCCGCAGGCCGCCCACGCCCTCTACCAGCTTTTCCTGCTTCAGGGTGTGCGGAGGACGTGCCATCACATGAACCTTTACCCCTCGCTCTTTCGCCCGCACCAGGCGCTCGATGATGATGGAGTCCTGATACCGTTCGTTCTGAAGGAACAACGTATGCTTCGACTGGTCTATAAATTCCGCAATCTTGTTCCGCCCGTTGCCACAGCACCAGATGAGGTGCGCATGTTCGCCAGGATCGAAAGACTTCCGGTGCCAGTCCGCCTCAAAACAATCGATAATCTCGCTCACCTCGTGCCCGTGGTCCGTGACCACGGCGTAGTCACGGGTCTCGGTCAGGTTCTTGGTCTCCCAATTGAGCGATTTCACGAAGGCTGTGCGGTCATCCACGACCATCGATTTTTCATGAGTGAGATCAAACGCTGGATTGCTGTCAAGGACCTCGACCCCCGCTTTGCTGAGTATTTTGCGGGATTCCTCATTCTCGGCTTCGCCACTGCGGCGAGCCGGGTTCAACATCACCCGCACCTTGACCCCGCGACGCTGCGCTTCGATCACTGCCTTCAATAGCGCCGGGTCGGAGAAAACGAACATCTTGACGCGAAGCGATTTGGTCGCTCCATTGATGGCATCAAGAATCGGCTGGGCGGAGTCATCGGGAAGAACAACTAGGGAACGGGACATACTACCTCCAGGGAACAGGCGTGTGCTCGCAGTTCTCGACGGCAACCTCGAGCGATGTCTGCCGATAACGTGTATCTAAGACGCAATTGTTTCCGATACCCCATCAACTTGAATTCGATGCAACTCGGCATAAACTCCGCCAAGGGCTATGAGTTCCTGGTGTGTGCCTTGTTCCGCGACTACGCCCCCGCTCAGAACAATTATCTTGTTGGCATCGCGAATGGTGCTGAGACGGTGGGCGATGGTGATGACGGTCCGTCCCTTCATGAGCCGCTCCAGCGCTTCGATTACGAGTCGCTCGGATTCGGTGTCAAGTGCAGCGGTCGGCTCGTCGAGGATGAGAATCGGCGTGTTGCGAATAACGGCGCGGGCGATTCCGATTCGCTGCCGTTGGCCTCCAGAAAGAGTAAGCCCTCGCTCGCCGACCATCGTGTCATAGCCGTGGGGCATTCGGGAAATGAACTCGTCGGCGTTGGCGAGTTTCGCAGATTCCTCGATTTCCTTCTGGGTGGCTCCGGGCCGGCCGTAGGCGATGTTGTCGCGTATCGTTCCCCGGAACAACACGGTGTCCTGCAACACGAAACCAATCTGGTCGCGGAGGGGATGCAGCTTGTACTCGCGTATGTCGACACCATCAATGCGCACGCAGCCGGAAGTTGGGTCATAAAAGCGTGGAATCAGGCTCACGACTGTGGATTTGCCTCCTCCAGTAGTGCCAACGACTCCCACTAACTCGCCTTGCTTGATGGTGAAGCTGACGTCGCGGAGCACGGGTTCGTCTTTGTTGTAGCCGAAGGCTACGTGGTCAAACGCAATCTCGCCGCGGGTTGCTCCTGGCTCGCGGGCGTCGGGATGCTCAGGAATGATCGTATCTGTTTCGAGTATGGCTTGAATGCGCTCCACGCCCACCGCAGCCTGGGCGATGGCGTTGGTCATCTTGGCGAGATCCTGCACCGGTTTGAAGAATTTGTTTAGGTATGAAAGAAAGACGGTCAACGCACCCACCGTCATGGTTCCGATCAGAATCAGCGACGCGCCATGCCAAAGCACAATCGCAGTGCATAAAGAAACGGTCACGGTGACCACAGGCGAAAGCATGGACTTCACCTTGCGAGCTTTGAGTGCGGCATCTACGGTGGCGTGGCTTACTTCACTGAGTTCCTCCTGTTCGAGATCCTGACGACCGAAGGCCTTCACAACGCGCATGGATTCGAGTCCCTGCTGGACGACCGCGACGATGTCGCTCTGTCGATGCCGCACCTCATGGGTAGCTTTCTTTACCGCTTTCTTAAACCGCGACACGAACAGCAGCAAAATCGGAGTCACGGCCACTGCCATGAGGGCAAAGTCCCAATTGAGCCAGAACATCAAACCGAGCATTCCGACAATCGTCAGCAGGTCCACAAAAATACCCAAGGTCGCAGAAGATGCGAAGCTCTGAATGGTCTGGATGTCATCTGTAATGGTGCTGAGCAATTGGCCGGTCTGGTGGCTGTCGTAGTAAGCCAGTGAGAGGCGCTGCAGATGGTGATAGGTTCGCATACGGAGATCATGCGCTACCCACTGGCCGACGCTTTCGGTGTAGTAGTTATCGATGTAGGAAGCGACTGAGCCGATGATCGCGATCAGTACTGCACCAAGCGCGGCTACCGCAGCGATTTTCATCTTGCCGGGGCCCAATCCGGCAGTCACTGAGCCTAAAAAGTCATCGAACCATTTAGGGAGGTGATGGGATCCGACAACATTATCAAGAATTATTTTCAGTGGCCACGGGCCAGCGAGGCTCATCAAGGTCTCGACCATCATCGCGAGGAATATGACGAGAAGCGTTCCTCGATAAGGCCGTATGAGTTCGCGAATCAGGCGCGACATCCCGCCGCGTTTTTTGGCGATCGGTCCGGCCATCGAATCTGGTTTGCCCCCGCTCATCATGCGACCAAATGTAGCGCCCAACGAACAGATGTTGCAGCTAGCAAAACTAACAGTTGCGCAGTATGTGCGCTGAGGTGCATTGTGGCAGTCCCAACGTGAACCAAATGAAGTCGGGGCAGGACGCCGAACCGAAAGGATGCCAGTGATGTCGTCGATCATGGAGAGAATGGCGGAAGCGGAAGCGATCGAGAAGGCAAGGAACGGCGATGTGACCGGCTACGAGTCCCTCTATCACTCGCACCGGCACCGGGTTTATTCCTTGTGTCTGCGTTTCACGGGCAACGCGTCGGATGCGGAGGATCTTGCTCAGGAGGTATTTCTGCAGGTGTACCGCAAGATTTCTACCTTCCGGGGCGACGCAAAGTTCGGTTCATGGCTGCACCGGGTTGTTGTAAACCTGGCACTGATGCGTTTTCGCCGGCGACGTCCACGAGAAGTATCTCTGAGTATTCCCGAAACGCTGAAGCCGCATCCAATGCAGTTGAAGTTGCGCGATCAATTTTCGACCAGTTCGTTCCTGGTTGAGCGAGTGGCCCTGGGACGAGCGCTGGGCAGTCTTTCAAAAGCGAAAAGAAGCGTGGTTCTGCTCCACGACGTCAATGGGTTTACCCACGGAGAAGTTGGCCGGCGTCTAGGTCTGGCAGCCGGGACCAGTAAGTCGCAACTTCACAAAGCGCACGTGGAACTGCGGGACATCCTGGGCCGCAGGGAAGCGCCCAGAGACCTGAATCCCTGAATACCCGCAAACCGATACCTAGACCCGTCCGGCTTCCAAAATCGCAGGCTCGGGGTCACAAACTAGTAGTTTTGACAGTAGCGCCGCGAGGCTCCAGAGATTAGTTTGGTTGCGCAACGAATACCCTACACTTGAGTCACAATTTTATCTGGTAATTTCAGGGGTAGTGCGGTAACATGCGCGGCATAAGTCTGCTGCACTTACTAGGCCCTGAGTGTATCCTTAAGCCGTTTCGACGAAGGAGCATCTATGACCCGGCCCCGAATCATGATTGCTGACGACCACGCCTTTGTAGCCGATGCCTGCAAGAAGCTGCTTGAACCGGAATATGATGTCGTCGCGACGGTGGGCGACGGGCGGGCACTGGTGCGCATTGCCGCCACGCTCAAGCCGCAGGTGATCATCATCGACATCGGAATGCCCCTCCTGAACGGTCTCGACGCAGGACAGCAAATCAAGCAGATACTGCGTTCGGTAAAGCTGGTGTTCTTAACCATGAATACTGATCCGGTTTTGGCAGCCGAGGCCTTCCGGCGTGGAGCTTCAGCTTTCCTTCTGAAAACGTGTGCCGCATCCGAGCTGTCTGTTGCGATTCGCGAGGTCCTAAAGGGCATGTCGTATCTCTCTCCCGCCATCGCCAAAGAAACAGTCGACTTCCTGCTACGCCAGGACAAGGAATTTATTGATGAGGGGCAACGGCTTACCGAACGTCAGCGCGAAGTGCTGCAATTGCTGACGGAAGGGAAGTCGATGAAGGAAGTCGCCTACGCCTTGAATGTAACGACGAACACGGTTGCTTTTCATAAGTACCGGATCATGGAAATCCTGAATGCCAAGAGCAACGCCGAGCTGGTGCAATACGCGATCAGAAATCACGTTATTGCGGCCTGAGAGGCAGTTCCGGCGAGCCCCCTTGTTGATTGGTTGAGCCGTCGCCGTAGCGTCGTAGCGCCTCCTACCAGTTTTTTGCCCCTGCACTAATATTTTCTCCAGTACCAAAATCTCCACAAAAAGCCTACGGTCACATCAACCGGTCCGCCGGTCCGGTATCGAAGTTTGGCTCTCTACAGGAGACCAAGTCGCCGCCCGGGACAGCACCGAAATAAACGGAAGTGGCATGGAATCCAGCAAATCAGTGGTTTCCAATCGGAGCTTGATCGTTCATTCCGCGGTGGTCGGCGGGATATGCCTTTTGGCCGCTGTCTGCGGCTTAGCGAGTGGCGCAGCCACTCGAAGGACAGCTTCCACGCTTGAGTGTAAGGATCCGTCTTTATTCACTGAAGCGCAGATGCCAGTGCTCATTTCGAAAGCCGCTTCCGGTGATGTTCAGGCTCAGTGCCTGCTCGGATTTGCCTACCATCGAGGGTCGGCACTTAATAAGGACGAAACCGAAGCGGCAAAATGGTTCTGGAAAGCTGCCGAAGCAGGGGTTCCTCTAGCTCAGGCTGAGCTGGGGTACTTTTACGAGTCCGGGGCCGGGGTTCAGCAAAGCGATTTTGAAGCGGTCAAGTGGTACCGAAAGTCTGCTCAACAAGGAGTGGACAAGGCGGAGAACAACCTGGGATACATGTATTTTGTAGGACGTGGTGGATTGCCGCGAAGTAACGATGAAGCCGCAACCTGGTTTCGCAAAGCCGCCGAGCAGGGATTAGCGGCGGCGCAAACGAACCTGGGAATGTTATACCGGTTCGGTGAAGGAGTTGCCCGGGACTACTCCGAGGCTCTGCGGTGGTATCGCAAAGCCGCTGCCCAAGGGTATGGCGGAGCCGACGCTGAACTCGGAATCATGCATCTGCGCGGGGAAGGCGTCGCTCAGGATTATGTCGCAGCCGTCGCCTTCTTTCAGGCGGGCGCAGATCACGGCGATCCCTCCGCGCAATCTTGTTTGGGTTACATGTACATCAAAGCTTTCGGCGTTGGACGAGACTATGCGGCGGGCTTTAGATGGACCCGCGTGGCGGCAGAAAGAGGAATTGCAGCCGCCCAGCAAAACCTCGGCCATATGTACGAGAGTGCGCTGGGCACCATTCGTGACGACCACGAAGCTTTCGATTGGTACTTTGCGGCAGCGGCTCAGGGTCTACCTGAGTCGCAGAACAAGGTTGGTTATTTCTTTGAAACTGGCAGGGGAGTTCCACGGGACGAAGTTCAAGCGGCCAAGTGGTACCGCAAAGCCGCTGAGCAAGGGTATGCCGTCTCGCAACTGAACTTGGCGATGCTGTATGCCAACGGACCCGGACAGGGAGTGTCCATCGACCGTGTTGAAGCCTACAGGTGGCTTATCCTGGCTGCGGCTGGCGGCAGGGAAGACGGCGCAGGGGCTTTGCGTCGCCTGCAGAGTGTGATGACTCCACAGCAATTGCGGGAAGCGCGCCTCCGTGCTTACGGCTGGCGATCACCACCGATCCCCGCTCTTGCTCAAGAACCTCTGTTAGCACGGACATCCGTCGCACTCGTCAGCGCAGCGATCGAACCGTAGCCCGAATCAGCAAGCGGCAAAGGTCATTTCCCATGAGAGATCTGACTTGGCAGGATCTGACGCGAAAAGAAAGTTGGATCGGCAGGAACGGCTCCCACGTTGGCGACTGTTATGTCTGGGCGGAAATTAATTACCTCGACTCCGCAACTTACTATCGCGAGTTGCTCCCGCGCAATGCTCCGTCTCCGATGCCTCCAAGTGGCGAACTGGTGATGCTGGACGACAGAGCTGCCTTTCCGCAGACGATTCTTGGTTGGTTCCTTGCGGCCTGTTCGTGGCTTTCAGCAGTTTGATCTGCAACCCTTTTTATCCTTCGCTGTCACTTCCGCTAGTTGAGACGCTCATGTTGTCCGGTGATACTTGGGCCTACGTGCAGTGCCTTTTAGCAAAGGAGACATTCAGATGAGTACTGGAACAGTAGGCTCAGAGGAGAACTCGGTAGTTGCCGTCTTTGGCGAACACTCCGGAGCGGAAAATGCCATCAAGGAACTGAAGAAGACGGGCCTTGATATCAAGAGATTCTCGATTGTGGGACGGGACTTCCAAAGCGAAGACAACGTTATTGGTTTCTACACAACTGAAGACCGCCTGGCCTACTGGGGCAAAACGGGTGCATTCTGGGGCGGTCTTTGGGGCTCACTGGTGGGAGCGGCATTCCTCATAATTCCTGGGATCGGCCCAGTGATAGTTGCGGGTCCTGTGGCGAGTTGGATCATTGGAGCTCTGGAAGGCGCCATTTTTGTGGGTGGTGTGAGTGTATTAGGAGCAGGGTTGGTCAGTGTTGGAATCCCGAGGGACAGTGTCTTGAAGTATGAAAGCTCGGTCAAGGCTGGAAAATTCCTTCTGATTTTACATGGGACGGCCGCGGAAGCTGAGAGAGTGCGAGATGTTCTCAATGCCACCAATGCCGAGATGGTTGACGTTCATCGGCTGCCCGTCGTGCCGGCGCGTGTCGCCTGAAGGCAATTTTAGTCTCGGAAAGCTGCCAAACTTGATTCTTCGGAGACCACGGGAGTATGCACCGCACTCGGATTAGTGCGCGGTGTGCGCGAGCGTCTCAAGAACCATACCTGTCTTAGCCCGCTGGGTGGCATTCAACGACAGTCCTTTGGTCTTCACCAGTCGTTGCAATTCTGTGTAAGTGGATGGGCCTGCATCAGGGCCAACTTTGCTTGAGAGCTCAAGAATCTGGCCCCCAGGCCATTCCCAAAGCTCGAGCGTGAGTTTGCCGAAGGTTGGCTGAAATCTGGTTTGCCAACTTGTTGCTCGGATATCCGCGATTCTGTTTACGCGGGTCCAATCAACTGAGACTTGCGCTTCCGTCAATAGTTTCTTTTGTCCCGCGTCGAGCAGATTTGAGATCTCGATGCCGGTCCCGGGCAGATGCGTTGCTGTGTACTTGCTCCGCGCCGTGTAGGACGGGCTCGCAGCACCGCCAATCAGATCGATCTCGCAGTCAAAATCCGCGCCAATGTTGGAGGGAACAAACGGCTTTGCGTTACCTGGCGGACGCAGTTTGATGGTGAAGTCGTTGCTAGCGCCTTGCCGCAGCCTGACGATGAGCCCCTGAGAAAGTAAATCGAGTGGGTCGGTATCGAAGAAGTAGACGCGACCCGCTGCTTCTTTTTCAAAATTGAGCGATCTGACGGCGGTTCGAGTCTGCGTCGGCGAAAGCAAAAGCTTGACTTCAACATTGCACCGCTCTTGCGAATGCAAAGCCGAGCCGAAGGATAGCAGGACGCACAACCCGAAAATGCGGCGCGGCAAATTTCGCAATGCCGGAGTTAGGAGACAAGAGCAACCGCGATCACGAATCAATGCCACCGTTATATTCCCGCGTCCACCTCGATCAAGCCGCCCTCGATAAGACTCGGTCAATACGCAGCCATCCCGTGGGCACTTCGACGATGTCCCCGACGCTACTGCCGAGCAAGGCCGCACCGAGCGGAGTAACGAGGGAGATCAGATGGTCAGAATTTTTCGCATCCTGTGGAAAGACAACGGTGTAGACAGTTTGTCGTTGAAGATTCAGGTCTGTGACTACGACCGTTGAATTGACGGTCACGACATCCTGAGGCATTGCGCCCGGTAAGACCACGCCGGCGTCGCTCAGCGCCTGGTCGATCAATTCAACGTAAGGCCGGCCCTTCAAGAAATGTTTCGCAGATCTCACGATGGGTATCAGTCTGGCCAAGTCCGTTTCCGTGAGCAAAAGCTTCCGCCTTGGTACAACTGAGTGCTGGTTTGGAGGTTCCGTTGATCTCATGCGGTTCCCTCTCTTCGGAATTGAGGAGGCGGCCGCAATTCGCGAACCCCTGTCTCTCCTGACTGGCGTCAGGTTGGAGTGGATCACGAGTTGCGGCCGCTCGCGCACGTATTGTGCCCCGTCCATAACCTTAGTGACAAAAGCTCTGTTGGCAAACTGGCAAAATTGTCAGCAATGCGAGAAATATTATGCAGAGGTTCGTGGGAGGGTCTAACGTGAACGGACCCGTTTCTTCCTGAAGCCGCCCTACCCCGGCAGCGCCCCCAGCCGAAGTGTGCAGTCCAAAGTTATCTTGTCCCTCAATCAGTAGAGTGGTTTGCTCTAGTCATGCGAATTGGAGCGGGCGACGTTTGGAGGGCGGTTTTCTGTCTTGTCTTCATGATGGGGTTCGGCGGCTCTGCCGAGGCCGCGACCCAAAGGGTTTGCACCGAAGCCGAGGTCAAAGAAGCCCAAAAAGAGGCCGACCAACTGACGGACTGGGATAGCGTATATCGCTCTTTCAAGCGTTTCGCTCATTGCGACGAGGGAGGCATCGCCGAAGAGTACAGCGATTCGGTTGGCCGTCTTCTGGCTCGCGATTGGAAGCATCTGAACACGTTCGTGCGCCTCAGCGCAGACCAGGATTTTGAGCAGTTCGTGATTCGGCACGTCGACGAGACTATGTCTGAAGACGAGGCTGCCCTGGTTATTAATAATGCGCGCCTGCATTGCCCCCCCGGAGCGAAACGGCTGTGTAAGTCGATCGCAGATTACTAGCAGGAACTGAATCGACACTTTCCGCCGGCCGCGCGGAGCCACGTAGGATCCGAGAAATTCAGAAGGCGGACTGTTACGGCTGCGACGCAGCGTTATGGTCAGATTGCGCTCTCGTGGCCTTGCCTTCCATGACAGCCGACCACGTTCCTGTGGACGTAAGAGTTTCGTATTTGAAGGTGTATGAGGTTGGAGAGACCACCGTGATGGTGTAACGTCCCTTCGCCATCACACCATTCATCTGAGCTTCGGACGTCCACATCCAGATATTGTCCAGGAGGTGGCCAGTCGCCATTTGGTGTTCCCCCAGGCTGTTGTAAGCGTTATAGGTGTAAACCTTATCGGCAGGGTTATATTCCAGGACCCTGACACCGCGAACATCTCCCATCACAGAGTGCATGGAGGAGTGAGTCTCGAGGAAGAACCCACCCGACACCCACTCGCCATGCTCGGTCGAGGTGAAAGGCGCGCCTGGAGCGTTCGGGCTAATGTTGGTTGTGCCTTGCATCTTCCAGTCACCGGCAAAGTAACCCATCTTCTGGTGCTCCGGAGTCGGCGTGGGTGTTGGCAGTGGGGCCTGTGCCGAGCAGGGCGATGCGCAACCAAGGACGACAAGCGCGAGAATTAGGAGTTGAGGCTTCGATTGGCGGACCATGATTGAGTTCCTTCCTCCTGATGGCGTTGTTGATCTCGTACCAATTCTGTCCGGCCAACTCCGTTGGCCAACAATCTTCCTATGCTTAAACCATCGGGACGCACCGTACCACTGGCAGAATTAGCAGCCCTCGAGGCTCCGGATGAAAGATTGATCAGGCTCCCTGAGTCTGATTCCCCTGATTGCTGTAGAGCAACGACGAGTCATTCGAACTCCAGTAGTTTTAAAGACGGCGGTGTTTTCGTCGCCGCTGCAAAGCCTGGTCGCGGCTGTGTTTTCGCCGGGCCAGTCGTCCTCCCAGCGGCTCGAACACCGCCGGATGAGCCGCAGGGCTGCAATCTCTACAGTAAGGAATCAGTTCTGAACGTTGAATAAGCCCCGAATTTTGCTGGCCGATGACAGTGAACAAATCCTCAGGACCGTCACCCGGCTCCTGGATGTCCAATTTGAGGTAATCGGCTCTGTGCTGAACGGAGAGCAGGCCATTGAAGGAACGTTGCGCCTCAAGCCCGACGTACTCGTCCTCGACATCATGATGCCCGTGATGGACGGCCTTGAGGCTGCCCGCTCCTTGAAGAGAGTCGGCTCACCGGCGAAAATCGTATTTCTCACCGGCCTTGAGGATCCCGCCATTATGGAAACGGCCATAGAACTCGGCGGCAATGGTTACGTCTTTAAGTCACAGCTTCTGACTGACCTTCCGCTTGCAATTCATGCTGCGCTGGCCGGACGCACCTTTCTCTCCACTGAGCCCGGTTTCCGGGGCCGGAACCTGTAGGCGTTTCCTGCCCTGATCCAATCCAAATTCCGGCAATCGACGCCGCGAGAACCACTCAGCTATAACTTTTACTAGTGGCAACTCTCTCTTGCCCACCGTAACGTGGCGGTGCACTTTAAAGAACTCCGAGGAGAACAATACCAATGAAGAAGAGCGTGATTGCAGTTTTGATTGTTGCTGGTGTGATGCTGGCGAGCGACCGCTTTCTATTTGCACAGGACAGCGCCAATTCGACCGTTACCGACCAGGACGTTCAGCTCTTGCGGAAGGACTTGCGGTCCCAGAGAAAACAGTTGATCGCCGCGAACCTGCCGCTCACGGATGCTGAAGCGGTAAAGTTCTGGCCGGTTTACGACCAATATCAGGCCGAAATCACAAAGATCGGCGACACCCGCCTTGCTCTGATCAAAGAGTACGCGGCGAACTATAACACCCTGACAGACGCGCAGGCGCAGGATCTCATCACGCGCTCCATCGGGGTCGACGAGTCCTTTGTGCAACTGCGGCAGAAGTATGTTCCGATCTTCCAAAAAGTTCTGCCCGGCAAGAAGACGGCGATGTTTTTCCAAATGGACAGGAGGGTTGCGCTGATGATCGATCTTCAGTTGGCCTCGGCGATCCCAATCGTGCAACCATAGCCAATAAGCGAGAATTGCGCGGCTCGTGGCTGTGGGCCGGAAGTTCAGTTTATTCCGGCCTCGTCGGGCGTCGCGCCCAAACTTAGTCGTTGCGAACGAAGTCAGCCTTCTTCGCGGTTTGGTGCTCTTTTCTGAGCGCGCGAGCGATATCTCCGAGAGGAACTTTAGGGGACAGAGGCTGCACTTCCCAGAGGGGTCGCTCACCCTCAACAATAAAATAACCGGAATGGTCAAACAGGCTCTGCTCCAGAGCCATGGGCGCCTGCGTCGCGTGTTCCGGATGGCTGGTCATCTGAATCGTACTGCTCATGCTTGCGCTGCCAACGGCGCCGCCAAACGATTGTCCGAGTGCTGCCGTGGCGCAAAGGAAGCACAAAGCAAACAATGTGATCTTCATCGTATTCATCTCCCCTGTTCCGAAACCCTGAACCAGCCCGTCTATGGGGCTTGCCATGACTATAAGCAGGCTCCATACCAATCCGGCAGGGCCGAGGAATCTGGGGCTTAGAGAGACGGCGAGCGAGGAGAGTGCAACTGTTTGCACATTAGTGGAGGCTGCTCTCTGAGGGATGGCCGAATTTCAAAAGTTGGCTTAAAGTTTACTGTTTAGTATCGGGTACCCCTCCTCCCCCCTTAGCCTGCAAAATCCAGAAAACAAGAGACTTAAATTTCGACTACCTGCTAGATCTTTGAGTTTAAATGACTTACACGCAAAATCTAGAGAACATGGGAGTTATGGAGGGCCCGGTTCCATTTTGGCACGACTTTCGAGACGCCGCGAAGCCAGCGGTCACATGAACTCAGTTTATCAAAGATCGAATATTATCCTGGAGATAACACAATCAGTTACATTTTATCTGCCTTAGATCACGAAATCAAGCCCGAGAAACCGCGGGTCGATTGTGGTGGGGGACCTCGATGCCTGCGGGGACCTGTTCGTTTTCTGAGAAGAACGTGAAAACCGGCCGAAGAAAATTCAGTTGTCAGTAGCTGGTTCCCGGTTCTCAGTTTTGTTCAGAAGAAGAGGGCGTTCAAATGTCTCCCGACAACCTGGCAACAGGTCGGTCGGGACAAGTTTTGCCTTGCCGGCATGGGCTGTAGGAGCTCACATGAAAGTGGGCGCCGGCACGCCTATGGCTTCGCGGCCAACAACGTTTCGAGCTTGAGCAGACGCGCTGCCAGGTCTTGAATCTCCGCCTGTTGCTGAGTAATCGTGGTGCTTTGTTCCTGGTGGGCTTTCTGCTGCTCATCGATTCGTTGCCGCTGCCTCTGGACTTCATTCAGGAGCATCGCGTTGACAAAATGGTAGCGCACCGTCTCCGGGGTTCCGTCTTCGCCAAAAACGACCAGCTCCGGGGCCACTTTGGCTACCTCCTCGGCAACCAGTCCATATTGCCGCGTTTGGGTGTCGTCCAATTCGGGCTTGTAATAGAAAGCCACTGGCCGCAGCTTCATCAGCACGTCACTCTCGACACCCATGTCGGCGATCTGATGCTTGTAACGGAGCGAGGACTTCACGGTCCCAAGCTGGCCCGCGCTGTTGACCAGAACGTCCACGCCGTTGGCGCTGGTCTTTCCGGAGATCCCGGCGATATAAGCCGAAGTGATGGTTCCGATGAAGCCGATGCGGATGGCATTCGACTCGCCGGCTATGCCGCTGTTGCCGATGTAGATGTCATTGCTTTCGGCCGCGTTGAGATTGCCCCCAGCTCCGGTGCCGATGGCAACGTTTCCACTCCCGCTTGCAAGGCTGGCGAGCGCGGCGGATCCGACAGCGACGTTATTGGCGCCGATCGTGTTGGCAGTAAGCGCACTAAAGCCAAAGGCGGAGTTGCCACCGGCTGTAGTGTTAGCCAGGAGGGCGAAGTTGCCGAAAGCAGAGTTTCCGCCGGTCGTGGTTGACGTTCCACCCGTCGTGTTCTGGTAGAGAGCCCCGGTGCCGAACGCGGCGTTGCCATTCCCCGTCGTGTTGGCGAAGAGTGCTTCGTAGCCGAAGCCCTGGTTTTGGGTACCGGTCGTGTTGGCGTGGAGGGCGGCGTAGCCGAATCCGGAATTATTGATGCCTGTTGTGTTGTCGTAGAGGGTGGCGAGACCAAAGGCGGAGTTTGACGATCCCGTCGTATTAGAAAAGAGTGCTCCGGCGCCGAAGGCTTGGTTCTGGGCGCCGGTTGTGTTGGCAGCGAGGGCGAACCAACCGAAGGCAGCGCTGTCGTTGGCTGTAGTGTTTGCACCAAGTGCGGAAGTGCCCAGGGCTGTATTGCTTTTACCGGTAGTGTTTGCGCTGAGTGCGGAAGAGCCCACGCCCGTGTTGCCCGTGCCCGAGGTTGTGGAGTTTCCAGCAAATCCCAGGAATGCGTTGCTGTTCGTAACCGAGCCGAAGGCGAAGGGCTTTCCGCCGATCTCGTAGTTAGCGGTCGCGCTGATACTTCCCGCAACACTAACCGTCGTTCCCGATTGGCTGACGATCGAGCTGCCTACCTTGGAGGCGCCTCCGGTGGTTGTGAAAACCGGGACAGTGCCACTTTTGCACGCTGTGGCTGAAGTACAAGAGATCGGGAAGGATGTCGGTTGCTGAGCCGATGCGGGAAGAGCAACGAAAACCACGAGCCAGATCACGCATGTACCGCTAATGCGAATCATAAATTCTCCTTTTCGATTTTTTCAGGGCCCCACGGTCGTGCGATAAGCCTTCCCGCCGTGCCTGGCGCGGCGGGAGCTCCAGGTTTCAAAACGTAAAGCTTTCTACTCGGTGCCTTGGAAGGCCTCGGGCGTGGTCTTGCCCGACGGATTGTAGGAGCCGACGATTAAGTTGCTGTCATTGATGCCCCCGGCTCCGGTGTTGGAACCCTTCGGATAATCGAAGACGTAGTAGTCTTTCCCGATTTTCACTGCGGCGTGTCCGACTCCGTACGGGTCGGAGATGAAGTAGGCGATATCCCCGGCGGTGTTGATGCCTTGGACCTGGTTTACCGCAGCTCCCGGGACGTCGATCGTAGTATATTTCTTGCCGTTGTAAAGCGAAGCTTGGAAGTAGCCAGCCGAGTCTCTCCACTGCACCGTGACCAGACCGGCGTTGTTGATGCCACGGGCGAGCGTGAAGGACGCGCCGGGGACATTCAGGGTCTTGTATTTGCCGGCAGTGAGAACGAAACCATGGCCGTTCCCACTACCATCGACGTAAAGTCCAGAGATAGTTCCGGAGTCGTTAATTCCGAAGGCAGCACTGGCGATCGAACCGGCGGGGCCCGGTATATCTTTAAATTTTCCGGATGTGTATTCGAAGCCATGCGGGTTGCCGGAGGAATCGCTGTATAAGCCCACAATCTGGTCGCTCTTGTTAATGGCAAAGCAGGTGGTACTGACCCCTTTGGAATCGTCGATGTTCTTGATTTTGCCTCCGGAAATCATCATGCCATGCTCTGTCCCATCGGAAGCGACGTAGTCTCCGACAGTAGCGCCTGACTTGTTGACACCCCAGATTTGCGCCTGCTGGTTGCCCGGGACTTTGACCGTGGCTAATTTGAAGGCTTGTGGCGAGGCCAGATAGCCGGAGAGCACTCCGTCGACGCCCCAATAGTAGCCGACGTAGGCTCCTTTGCTGTTGAGCCCGAAGGTGCCGGCGAAGTCGGTACTCGTATACTTCCCTTTAATGTAGGTGAAGCCATACGTGAGTCCGGCGGTATTGGTATAAATGCCGGTAATTTCGCCGGAGTCGTTAATCCCGTTGCACGAAGTCGCGACCGCGCCAGGGTAGGCGATCTCAGTGATGGTTCCCCCAGCGCTGCGGTAGTAGCCGTGTGCGACATTGCTTGAATCGAAATACTCTCCGACGACCTCATTTGAGCTGTTGATGGCATAGGCATAGGTCGGGTCCGTGCCGTTTGCATAGAACTCCTTGACCTTGCCACCGATGTAGGTGAAGCCCTCCAAGATACCCTCACCGGCGTTGCCTTCGGCGCCAGCGAAGTCTCCCGCTTTGTTAATGGCGAAAATGGAGGTTGAGACATTGCCCCCCACATCGAACTGGGTATAGGTTCCGTTTACATAGGTGAAGCCGTGGAAAGTAACGCCATTGGAGTCAAGCCAGTCGCCTACGACCTCGCCGGAGTCGTTGATGCCGAGAGCCCGGGTGTAATTGTTCGATCCCGGGTAATTGATAGTGGTATATTTGCCCCCGGAATACAGAAATCCCACCTTAGCCCCCGACGATGCCGTGCCGTAACCTACAACGGCTTCGCTTGCATTTACGGCAATAGGGACCGTGGTATTTGCCTGGTTGCCGGGAACCTCCAGTTGGGTCATTTTGAAGCCTTGTCCCAGAGTGACCTGCGGGCTGAGCATCAAGAAAAGAGGTGCCAGGAAAAGCAGGGTCACTGCCTTTAACCTTCGTGAGAATTGCTTGTACGAGCCTGGGACATTTGGGGCTTTCATTAGTGCTCTCCTTTTTCGCGGCGAAACGTGATCGCCGGATGTGTGCATGTTGTTTCGAATTCCGAATGCCAATCTAGCCACCGGAAACCACAGTGAGGGTTACATTGTTTGAGTTGTAGGTCACGGTGAAGTGCTCGCTGCTGTTGATCACCGTCCCGTTCACGGTGGCAAAGACACCCGTCACTTTTCGAGCCGAGAGAATCTCGAAGGTTGCTCCGATCAATGGCACAAAGTTATTCAGTAGCTTGATGTTGAGGGTTCCGCCAAGGGTGGCTGTGCCGGATACGTTGAGCACGTTGAACTGGCCGGAGTTGGCGCCGGTGATAGTGGCATCGAGCGCACCCATCGCAGTTTGGGTGTAAGCACCGGTGATCTGCAGCTTGCCCGTCGTGGTTAGCGAATCCGCCGGGATTACGGTTCCAGAGGAGGAAACGTGAGCGGCAATGGTTCCGCCGTTGCCGAGAAGCGAGCCTTTGGCAATGCGGATGCCGGCGGCCCCGGGGTCGGAGTCGGAAGCGGATTCGTCAGGTTTACCCTCAGCAGTCGAGAGGGTGAGCTTGCCATTCACCGTGGTTCTGCCGCTGGTCTGAAGATACGATCCGCCCGACCCCACCGTGAAGGTGCTGCCCTTGCCGATGGAAATCGCCCCCTGGTTGGTGAAGGTGCCGGCGGAGGTAAAAGTCTGACCTGCCTTGATGTCAAAGCTGCCTTTCGAGCCATTCGTGAGAAAGCCTGTCAGAGCGTTGGTGCTGGGATTCAGTATCTGCGATGTCTTCCCGGTGAGGGTGATTTTGGCGTCGTTAGTGGTGATGTTGCCCGGAATCTGGAGGGTGCCGGTGACGTTGTAGGTGCCGCCACTGAGCGTCCCATTGACGAGGTTAGTAAAATTGCCATTCGCCAGATTGATGCCGCTGCGGGCGGCCACAGTAAGCGTTCCCGTGTTGGTGAAGTTGCCACCGAGGCCATAGTTAGGGTCAAACCCGAATTCGCCGCCGTTCGTGGCTTCAATGGTCCCGGTATTGAGGAATACGCTAATACGGGTCGCATAGAGCGCGAGGCCATTAGTGCCAACGGGCACATTGGCGTTAATGGTGCCACTGTTGGTGAAGCCCTGAATGTATTCCCCAATGAATCCAGTTCCCTCGATGGTGGACTGGTTCGTTAGAGTACCGCTGCTGCCAAAGTCGCTGCCGAGCGTAGGTATATTGTTATAGGAGTTGTCAGTTCCATCCCCCATGATCACCTTGCCGCTGCCGGCGATGGTGAGATTCCCCGTGCCGGGCATCTGAAAGTAAACCAAATTTCCTTTAGAGAGAATCTCGATCGTTCCCGTGTTCTTGAGTGTCCCCTGAACATTAATGTTGTTGCCTCCGTCATTCACTATGAACGTCCCGGAGTTCGTGACCGCGTCGGTAGTTCCGTCAATCGTCGTCCCTCCTCCGCCGTAAATGACGCCCCCGCCAGAACTGGTGTAAGTGCCACCGCTGATCGTCAGCCCTGACGTCCCCAGAGAACCAACCAAAGCGACGTAAGAGCCTGTACCCGCCGCTTCGAACGTGCCGCCCTTATTGTTAATGGTGGTGCTTCCTACAACCAGCACTCCGCCGTTGCTGGCCTCGATCGTTCCGGTGTTGGTGCTCGCGCCGGCCCGGCCCAATTGAAGCTGCAGGTTATTCGTACCCGTGGGAACGTTCGCGTTAATGGTGCCGCTGTTGGTGAAGCCGGTGAGATTCAGAATGCCGCCGGTCCCGGTCACGGTCTGTTGGTTCACAAACGTGCCGCCGCTGATGTAGTTCTGATTGTTATAGGCGTTGTTGGTCCCATCCCCCATGGTCAGATTGCCGGTACCAGTCAGAGTGAAGGTCTGGCCACCTGGAATGTTCAGGCCCATGCCGGAACCCCTTGACAGAATCTGGAGCGTTCCGGTGTTCATTAGGGTTCCTTGAAAATTGCCGCCCGGGTGCGGAGCGCCGTCAACCAACTGCATGGTTCCGGAGTTGGTTATGGTGTTCCCATTTGTGCCGTCGAGAAGCGCGGTGGTGTCGACAACCTGAATCGCTCCTCCGTTTGCGGTTGTCCACGTACCTCCGGTGAACGTTTCGCCGCCCTGAAATTCGCCCTCGAGTTGGACGTAGGAATTCTTGCCTGCCGCCTTAATTGTCCCGCCAACGTTGTTCAGCGTGAGGCTCCCCATCGCGAGCTGGCCGCCATTGGTGGCCTCCAGCAGGCCGGTATTGGTTGAGGCCTTGGACTGGTTGCGTCCCACGACCAGTTGAACGCCGGATTCGTTGGCGTTGATCACGCCGCCACTGGCATTGTCGAGAGTCATGTCGATGGCGCCGCCGCCCTGGATCGTCGACCGATTCAACAGCACCCCGTTGCCTCCGATAGAGTCGCTGCCGAAGGAGTTGGCGTTCAGGGTAATCGTTCCGCGGCCCGATAGGGTCACCGTCCCGGTGGATGAAAGCGACAACAGTGTTGAGCCAAACTGGACCGGAGCGGACAAGATAATCTGGCCGCTGTTCGCGATTGAGGAGCCAGTGATGTTGAGGCTGGGACTCGCGTTAGTTACAGTGGGGAGCGTCAGGCTGTCGGAGCCACCCATGTTGAGGTCGGCTATCCCGCCGTTGACGTCCAACAAAACCGCGGCTCCAGAAAGCGTGATGCACACGTTGTCGGTGTTCCCCGGCTCCTTGCCATTCGACCAGTTCGCACCGTTACTCCAATTGTCATTGCCCCCTCCTCCGGTCCAACTATCGGTGCACTGGGCTAGTGCGGGAGTCGCCCCGGCAAGCGAGACCGCAACCATCGCGGCCACCAATAACACGAACCTACGAAAGCATTTTTCCTGGCTCCGGACACGGTTCATAAGGCCTCCTGGACGTGCAAATGAATCCTTCTGACTTCTCACCGATGGGTTTTGAATTTGACCTTGCAGCCGGTGAAAATCTCCTTGAAGTCTGAGACTCACCTGGTAGTGCGCAAAATAGTGCACCTTGCAAGTTTCGTCAGCCCATCTCGGGCAGCGAACGACTGTGGGGGCGTATTCACAATATCGGCAGTCGCGCTATACTCTAGGAACTTGCTCCCCCAAGCAAGGGACATCACGGGACAACTCAGGTCATTTCAGGCTTGATACTTCAGGCTGTATGCAAACTCGCGAGCAGCAGGCGTCAAACCGCCGTCTGGATTCCTGGAAAGAGATAGCTGCCTTCTTCGGCCGCGATGAGCGGACCGTCAAGCGATGGGAGAAAGAGCGGGCTTTGCCCGTGCATCGCGTGCCGGGAGGGGTGAGAGGTGGTGTGTTCGCATACTCCGTTGAACTATCTCAATGGCTGAAGGATCCCAGGGCGACAGCAACGGAATCTTCAGAGCAAACCTCAGCGGCCGAAGCGAATGTTTCTACAGGCGATGGAATTCGCCAGGCAGAGCCAGCGATCTCCAGGCAGGTTTTGGCCCCAGCAATTCCGCCTAGGAGTTCGAGATCCCAGGTCGCTAGAATCCTGGGATTGCTGCTGGCCATCTTGCTGGGATTTCTCATTCTCAAACATCAGATCCCACGGCAGCCAACTTCAGCCTCGGCGATAAATATTCCTCCGGCGGCCTATCGACCCAACCTCGAGGCTGAAGATCTCTATCTGAAAGGACGCTATTTCTGGAACAAGCGGACCCCGGAAGATCTGAACAAAGCTCTCGACCTTTTTACCCAGGCGATCGTTCGCGATCCCGGCTATGCCCAAGCCTACGTCGGCCTCGCCGATTGCTACAACTTGATGCGCGAATACTCCGTGATGCCTCCTAACGAGGCTTATCCGCGGGCACTGGCGGCGGCCAAGAAAGCTGTGGAATTAGACGACAATTCGGCTGAGGCGCATAATTCTCTTGCCTTCGCCACGTTTTATTGGACGTGGGATGCCCCGACCGCCGAGCGCGAATTTAAACGGGCGATTGAGCTGAATGCCGACTACGTTGCCGCTCGCCACTGGTATGCAACCTTCCTGATGGTCACCCGGCGGTACCCGGAGGCAATCCGTGAGATTGAAATAGCCCGGAAGCTGGACCCTTCTTCCACGCCGATCGTGGCGGACAAGGGGTTCATTCTTTATTTGGCAGGCCAGCCAGCGCAGGGTATTGCGCTGTTAAAGCAGATCGAGACCACAGAACCGGCTTTTCTTTCTCCCCACCTTTACCTGGCAGAGATCTACCTTGCCGGCCAGGACTATTCAAACTACTTGGCCGAATCGAAGAGAGTCGCATCGCTACGACACGACCCCGTGGCCTTGGCAGTCGTTAACGCAGCGGAGAAAGGCTTCGCCGCCGGTGGCGCCCAAGGTATGTGGGAGAGCATGCTGCCGGTTCAGAAGAAGTTTTATCTGCAAGGCAAATTGTCGGCCTATGCATTGGCGCAGACATACTCGCAATTAGGAGAAAGCCAGGAAGCCATCAAGCTTCTGCGCGAGGCCTATGACCAACGGGATGCGGCCATGTTGTATATAGACGGCGACCGCGCATTCGATGCCCTGCACGACGATCCTTCTTTTCAGGACTTGCTGGCGCGATCAAGCCAGCCTAGGCCGGATTGACCTGGGTGGTTGAGTTCAATACTTCACGGGCAGCACTTCCCTGAGAATTTGTGTCAATCTGAGACATAAAGTCTAAGACGAGCTTCGCGGCCACTCCAAAATGATCTATCTATCCTATTGATAAACATAAGCTTGCTCTTTCTCTCGGGTTGTGAGGCTTTGGCCGCGCTCGTGCATTCTTGTTGCCCGATGCGGTCCGGGTGCCTCAGCCACGCTAACCGGCGGACTAGGGAATCCAGGCCGCATCGACGACCCCTGGGAATCAGGAATAATGAGGAACTCTCTGTCCAAATCGGGCGCTGCGGCTGCTCCGGCGCGTGAAAGCTCGACTACCAAATTGGCAAAGTTCTTTCCCAATGCGACCCCCGTCCGTATCCCTGTACACCTTACCCGCGTAGTGAGTGGCAACGGCACGCTGACCGAGAGCACAGTCATTGAATTTGGTACGCCTAAGGAAGTACTTTTCGCCTCAACCTTGCCGCTTGAGTTCGCGGACAAGCTTCGGCTGCGGAATTCCGATGGCACGCTGGATACCGAGGCCTGCGTAGTAGCGGTGCAATACAACGGAGGGCGCACCGCCGTCGCCGCGCGCTTCACCGGCGAAGTCGCCAACTGGATCGTGAAACCTGAATAGTGAAATCTGAATTGCGAATTTATGACATCCACATCTCAACTCAGTGAACTGGCGGCAGAGTGGCGTGACGCGCGTCTGCTCTACCCGTTGTACGCTGCGCTGGCACGGGAATTCGTGATCGATCTGCCATCGCACGCCGATCTCGAAGCTGGCGTGGATGCCCCGCCGCAGGAATCGATCGAACAGGCGCGGCAATTGTTCTCCGACCTGGATGCCCGCATTCAAGTGCATCAACTTCGTCAGTTCTTGCAGACGACGACCATAAGCAGTGACGAAGCTCTGCGGACCCTGTTGCTTCATCATTTGCATCGGCAGGAGCAAACCGATTCCGACCGTGACAAGATTGATTTCCTGCTGGTTCAATTCTTTTCGCATTGTGCCCCGTCGCGCCTGGAAGATACTGACGTCGACATGGCCTATGTGGCCCAAATCCTCGAACCTGTGCTGGGGCCGGTGGACCTGAATGTCCCCGAGTGGTTGAATCCCCTGGATGAGGTGACCCAAACCGCCAATGGCTGCCGCAATCTGAATCAGTTGCTGACCAGCCGGATTCTTGAAAAGGGAAGGAAGTTGAAAACTTCCTGCGGCAAGAAGTATTTTCTGCCGGCCGCTATGGTCGCCTTTACCCGCTTCAGCTTCCTGATGAGGCGCATTTTCTTCCGGCTGATGCATCAGGACCTCAATGCCATTCTTGACGGCTTGCGCGAATTGGAAAACCGCGGCGTGGAGACACTCGACTGCCGGCGCGCCCAGTTCTCCGCCGAGGAACCTATCGCCCGCCTGCGCATGATCTGCCAATCGTGGAAGGTGATGTTTCACGCTGAATATTCATCCGGACAACCAGTGTCGATGCTGGTCGATCTTCGCGCCGTAGTGGAAGCCGCTTTGGCAAAGAACGCCAAGAATACGAAGACCGCCGCTACCGCCAAACCGGATGCTACAAAAGCACGCGCCCAGGCTGCTGGCGCCGCGCACTCGGACGTCCCCGACTTCGAGGTCGCCAGCAGTTCGCCAGACTGGAGTGGCCAAGACGCTGACAATTACAAACCGAAATAGCGTTAAGGTCTCGGCGCCAGGCTTCAGGCACCTCGGCCAGGATCGTTGAACGCGTGAAGCCGAACGCCCGAAGCCTGGATATTCGATAAACACAAAAGGAATACGTGGATCAACCTTCCATCCTGATCATTTCGGACGACGCGGAACTCTCTCGCGCCGTGACCGGCCGCTGGCAATCGGAGCGCCGCGTCCCCGCATTCACCCTGATGAGCAGTGATGTCTGCCTGGGGTTCGATCCCGACACTTTTCATCTGGCCATCGCCGGCGGCCTTCGGCCAGAGGCACTCTCCGTGGTCCTGGAGGCCATAGACGCGGCCGGAAAGCGCGTGTTGTTCGTCACCGAAGATATGCGGCTGGTGCAGACCGTCCGCGAACGCTGGCCAAGCATCGCGATCTTGCGGCAACAAGAGAACTGGTTGGATACGTTAATCCTTGTGGCTGGGGAGATCCTGCATCGGGTCAGCGCCGAAGCGGATGCCGGTCGTTACGAACAAGCCAATATCTTGCTCGAGCGGCAAGCTCTCCTCGGACGCTACATGCTGGAGATGCGCCACACCTTGAACAACACTCTCACGTGTGTGCTCGGCAACTCCGAATTGTTGTTGCTCGAACCGGGATCGCTTTCCGCCGGCGCCCGCTCCCAGATCGAAACTATTCGCAATATGTCTTTGCGCATGCACGAAATCCTACAGCGCTTTTCCTCGCTGGAAAAAGAACTGACCGTGGTCGATCGTCAGGCTGAAAAAGAAAGCGGAGCAAAGTCACAGGCGGCTGTAGCAAGTATCTAAATCGTCTACTCTCTAGAACTGCCCACCCTTTCAACGAACGTGCGATGAGATCCGCCCGAAAGATGCTTCAGAGCAACGATCCAGGATCATGCAGAAACGGATTCACCACTTCGATTCCGTCTAACCTCTGCCCAGCCTGCAAGTCCTCGGTCAGCAGATAACGGCAAGAGCTCGCTCCGGCCGCCGCCACGATCAGGGCATCCCAATACGAGACTTGATAACGGTCTTGAATCTTCCACCCGCGCTCCAGCAGTGCCGCGTCGGTAACAACCGGATTCCAGGCCAGCAGATCGCGAATCTCAGCCCGTGCTTCGTGGCTGGCTGCGGATCGTTTCCGCACGGCATTGACGTAGAACTCCCCGAGCACTTGAAAGCTGACGCGTCCGCGGCGGCTCTTCCACAATTCCGCACGCCAGTTGCTCGCGATCCGTTGTTTGTGAGGATCCGCTTCGTCCACCGCGTAGAGCAATACGTTCGAGTCAACAAAGACGGGCGATTTAGTTCCGAGCGGATTAGCCGAGGCATCAACGAGTCCGGGCGCGGTCATGAGCCTCCTCGCGCGTCAGATAGCGGCCGTCGCTGCGCAGAAAGGGTTTGCGACCGAGGGCCCGACGCATGACCTTCTCATAATCGTCATGGGCTGACATACGCTCCTTGAGAAGCACGCCCAGCAATCGCGAAACGCTAGTATCCCGGCGCGCCGCCTCGATGCGGGCCCACTGGGCCACATCCTCTTCCAGGGTTACGGTTACATTGCGTAGACGACGAGTAGAAGACACGATTTCAGTGTAACACAAGATTCGTGTCATTTGCACTTACTAATCCTGGCCCTGGGCAGAAAACCCCAAAGTTCCTAACCACTTCAAAACATTGCAAATAATAGAATGTCGAGACCTGCCGAGTGCGCCCTCGAAAGGCTACGCTTTAAAGGAAATCAGATTAAAGACGCGGCTTCGCGTGCCGTGAGTTCTCTATCTGGAGCACAACGGAGAACGTCGACAGCCTTGCGCGAGTTAGTGGTTCGTCACTGCGATCTGCTTGACCCGCCCGTTAGAGCTCCCAGCCGCGCCTCGCGCCAGGTGACCGAGTGTGGCCGGCTCAACGACAGCTGGCCCCTTGGTCTGCCCAGTAACGATGGGCTTGTTTGGGATGGTCTCGTAGGCGTAGCCGGTGACCGTAGCACTTATGGCGTGGAGATAAACGCAACTGACATTCAGGCGTGCCCAACCGAAGTGGGTTGTCCCTCTAATAGTGAATTTCAGTCCCAGATACCGCTTGTGAGCTTCTTTCCAAGGACCGGCGCACCTAGAGTGGAAAAGATCGTCAGAAGCCATCACGTCAACCGCACGCCGTTGAAATTTCCCTTTAGGTCCGATTTTCACGCCAGCAGGCATCGCGGCCGCAAAACCCTTATTCGAAAAGACCTCGTTGCTTGCATTGATGGGTGAGACCCACAAGCCAATCTGCGAGCTTGTCCTGCTGTAGAAATTAACAAAGGAGAAATCGTTGATTCCGTCGTGGTTGAGATCCAGGTATAAACCGGTCCCGAAGCCGGGTGGGATCTGCTCCTGAGTTGGCGTGTACACAATCTTCCCCGCTGCGGGCGGTGTCAGGGCCAGCATTCCAACTCCTGCTGCGCTGGCTGCAAAGGCATACATGTTGACTTGCTGACAGATAGATTTTGAAAGCTTGGCAGCGGTACGAACCCTGGGAGATCGCGGCATAAAACCCCTCCAACCGGAAACGGCACACATTATCCGTCCGCGCGGTTCGGCAGTCAACATGATTGCCTCTCATCCTGATGCAGAGGAGCTTCTCATCGCAGAACCAATAGATAACCCAGCCTGCTATCGCTATTGGATGTCTCTCTTGCGCCTCGGGCGCAGCTGAGACGCACCTGGCGCCTCACGCTGAACTCCCGGTTCGGCAGGATCGGCAATTGTTGATGGAGGATCGCTGGAAGGAAAAGAATCTGCTAGCGTTTTGTTTAATCTCTGGTCTCGCGCTTCTTCCTCCGTGGTCGTGCGAGCGCGATCATCGGGATCAAGCTGTTTAATTGGATTCTTGGGAGCGATTTCGTTTGCCGGTGGCCAATGCAAGATCGACCGCGCCGCCTCCGCCAAACTGAGCAGCTCTTCGTAAAGCTCATGAATAAATTCCCGTATCCGCTCGTGTTCGGATCGCTCGTGTTCGGATCTTCCCGGGCGCTGTCCACGATCGAGATTTGCGCTGCTGAAGTTGTCCGGTTCTTCATGGATGCGCTTTTGCCGTCGACGTCGTACGCCCCGGTCCCCCATGGCACCTCGCTTAAGTGAAGTGGCGTCAACTAAGAGGAGCGGTCTTCCGGTTGGGTTGGCCGGTTGTCAATATTGTTCACTACGAAACACGAATTTCAAGCTCGGTCTTTCGCAGGTCCAGTCACGATTGCTGTGGTGTATACTCATCGATCTGCGGGATTAAAATGCATTTTCAATTCGTGGGGGGCGCGCCGAAAATGGGCCACAGCGTGCTGATCCTGGGCCAATTTTTCCCGTCGTAAACTTGAGAGACGGGATACTTTTGATGATTTTACGACGGAGATTTCTTCAAGAGTCGCACCCAATGACCCAGAGCACCGTCCAGCTAGAGCAAGTCTGCAAGAACTACGGCAACAGCGAGCTCATACATGCTCTCCGTGATGCCAATCTCAGCGTCGCGCGGCGGTTTGGCGGGTTTTGAAATGGGCTGCATACCGCGGCTCGAGAATCTCTACCCGTCGCCCAGGATGGGCGCTATACCGGCTTTGGCTGTATACATAGCTATGACCTTCCTGCGCCGCGTCGTAATGCTCTCTCGCAGCGGTAAGTGTGGCCGGCATCCAGAGGCCAGGTGCGCGAATTGCGCCTTTGGGGCGATTCAAGCGTCCATCGCTTTGCTAGTGCTGTTGTCGCTGGCGCATCCATCGCCGGCCTTCGCGGCGAATCCTGATCTGGAGACTGTGGTGACTGGCTCGCGCCAGCGTATTGAGAAATTGGACTACCGCGCGACCGGGAGACTCACACGGGTGGAAGGCGATGGCAAGCGCACGAACTACAAGTTTGTCGCCAAGGCTCACTGGTTTCCCGATGGTCTGCGTCTGCTATTTGAGATCTCGGGGCCGGGCTCAGAAAAGACGAGCCTTCTTCTGCAAATGAGCGCGAGTGGGCACGTGACCATCGAGGCCGTACTCCCTGGCGAGAAGGCCGCTAGCGCGTTGCCATTCGAACGTTGGAACGACCCCCTCGTGGGAACAGACTTCTCCTATGAAGACATGGTAGAGAGCTATTTCTTCTGGAAGAATCAGGAACTCCTGACACCGGAGAAATACGGCGCACGGGATTGCTTTGTCCTTAAGAGCATGTCCGGCTCTCAAGACCGGACTTATTACGAATCGGTAACTTCGTGGATTGACCGCAGCATTTTGTTCCCAGTGCATGTGGTGAAGACGCTTCGCGGGAAGGGACAGCAGAAGGAATTCATTTACTATGGGCTGCGGCAGGTCGGCGGCGCCTGGTCTGCGTCGCAAGTGGAGGCGAAGCTGCAGGGCAAGCCTGGCTCCTCGCTTCTTGTAATCGAAGGGGGCTCGGGAAAGGCAAATCTTGGACGCAAGGACTTTGAGATCAGCCAGTCCAACGCTCAAGCAGAGAAAGCGAAATAATTCGCATCTCTTAATCAGGCTGGTGCGAGGCCCTGTGCTTCCACTGGAGTATCCACGGTGTTCGCCGTCATGGGACAAGCTCCTTTTCAGACGTCGCAGGAGCTCCATGTAAGCCAAAGGGCCACCAATTCCAGTCGCCGGCAAGTTGCAATAGCGCCGGCCCAACAACCATCCGCACCACGGTAGCATCAATGAACACCGCCACGGCGAGCGTAAAGCCCAGCATTTGGACGACCAGGAAGCTGCCCACGGTGAATGCGGCGAAGACGGCAATCATGATTGCTGCGGCGCTCGTGATGAGCCCGGCCGTCCGCGCCAGGCCCTCGATCACCGCTGATCTCTCGGATAGACCGCGCCGCCGTTCTTCGAGGACGCGGGCGACCAGGAAAACTTCATAGTCCATGCTCAATCCGAAGACGATGGCAAACGCGAGAATCGGAACGATCGGGTATACGCTGCCGGTCGGTCCCTCGAGCCCAAGGAGTTTGCTAAGGTGGCCTTCCTGGAAAACGAGAACTAAGGCACCGAATGAAGCGCCCACGGAGAGCAGATTGAGCAGAATTGCTTTGACCGCCGCAAACAGAGACCGTAACCCGATCAGGAGCGCCAGCAAGCTCCCCAATATGACGCCAAGGACCACCTTCGGCAACCGCTCTTTTACCACCGAGTCATAATCTGCTTCGAGTGCGGGGACGCCACCGACGCGCAGCACGGCGCCAGGCAGACCGGTTATCGCCGCGACATCGGAGGAACGCACGTCTCGTACCCACTGTATCTGGTTGTTGGGCGAAAGAGCAGCGGTGGGCAGCAACTCAAGCAAGGTAGCTTGGCCATCGCTGCGAAGAAAACTCTTGCGGATTGGCTCGGGCACTTCGTCGACAGCATCCGCAGTGTCGGACATTCCTGTGAGCGTCGGAAGAGACAAGACCTCTTCCGCTCTAGGATCGCTCTGGAAGCGCTTCGTCAAGCGACTGACCGCAAGCCAGCCAGCCGGCGAGAGGGTCGGAGACTGCGGCGGCAACTCCAGGACCACTCGGAGAGACTGCACAATACCCGACCGCCCCATGCGTTGAAGCGTGTGCAGTGCTTGCACCGACTCGGCTGCGGCCGGGAGCGAGTTATGGTCAGGAACCCCGGGAGAGATTCTCCATCCCTGGAAAGCAAGGATCAGTAGCGGAATTCCGGCGACAAGCAGAGCTGTCCAGGGCCGGCCGGTGATGATGCAGCCCCACCGAACCCAGCGCTCACTCGCCGCGCATAAGTTCTCAGGCGTTTTGAATCGTCTAGCTCGAAGACGCACTCTGGCGGCATCGATGCGATGCCCCAGCAAACCAAGCACCCAAGGCAGAATGAATGTACACAGCATGACACTCAAAACGGTTACCAGCAGGCCGGCGATGCCGATGGAGCGCAGTTCGCTGATAGGAACAGTGAGCAGAGCTGAAAATCCGATGGCAACTGTCGTGGCCGAGATCATCAGCGTCCGCCCCGCGCACGCTGCAGCAATATCGGCAGCCTGGCCGGGATCATATCCCTCGGCCAATGCTTCGCGAAACCGGCTCACCATCAGCAATGCATAGTCGATGCCCAAGCCCAGGCCGAGCATCGTCGCCAGATTCTGCACCAGAATCGACAGCTGCAGATAATGCGCAAGTAGCGCAGCCGCACCCAGCGCCATCGAGATTGAGAGCAGTCCAACCCCCAGCGGCAATAGCGCGGCCACGCAACTGCCGAAAGCCAGCAACAGCAGCACGAGAGTTACCGGCATCGCTCGTTCCTCGGCATGGTTGACGTCATCTGCGCTGACCTTGCGAAGATCGAAGTTCAGTGGCGTTTCACCCGTAATCTCCAGTTTGATATTGGGGTATCGCGACCTGAGCTGGCCTTCCATCCAGTCTGCTCTTGCTCGCAGTTTGGGCACCAACGCCTCGACAGCTTCATCGTGCGGGTCCAACCCGACGATGATCAAGGCCCCGCCATTGTTCCCGGTGAAGAGAGAATCTGGCCAATCCAGACTCGAGACGGCACCCGACACTCCTGGCACACTACGCAATGAACTGGTCAAGAAGCCCAATGCATCAGCGCCTTCTGCCGAATCCGGATTGGGAATACCGCTGATCACCAGAACCAGGCGGTGGGCGTAAGGAGACTGGAAACGCTGCGCCAGTTCCAGGTCAACTTTTTCGGATTCTCCTCCCTTGATGTGAACAACTGTTTCCAGGCGACGTTCGACTTTGTAGGAAAAGGGCAGCAGCGCAAGAGCCATGACAAACCCCGACATCGCCAACCAGAATCGGCGGCGAGCGGCATCGCGGCCAGTCTTCAAGCTTGGCCTTACCATGGAAGATCCACGTCGTTTCCTGGTTCGTCTGAAAGCAATGTAACGGCTCCGGTGATCGGGTACATCCATGATAAAGGGTCAAACTGGATATTCATTGGGGTTCGGCTTTGGGCTCAGTTCAAGCATAAACGATTGATGTGGGAAACTGCCCGTCAAACCCTTGTCAATCGAGGGACGTGGCTGACGCAAAGGCAGACTCAAATCTGAATTCGACATGCCAATTGTGCCTCGCAGCCTACCATTCGATCCCCTATGGATTTTGCCAGTTCCCTAGAAGCCGTCGATGGCCTAGAACTAGTGAGGCGTGATATCCGAGCATTGTTTGGGATTCACTCGGTTGGCTCCTTGCAACCCATTGGAGGAATTTGTGTCTAGAAGACTCACACCCAGCAGCATGCGATTAACCGTCCTCTGTCTCCTAGCGTCCGCTATGTTTCCGTCATTAAGTCGAGCCCAGGTTCCTGTTTTCAAGTTTACGACGGAAGACAGCTCGGTTAAGTTTGCCGTGAAGGCATCGGTCGCCATAAACGGTACTTTCGATAAGTGGGACGCCACTTTAACCTTTGCGTCTACTGATGTGTCGACTGGCGTTTTGGACATCAAGATTCAGGCAGACAGCGTCAATACCGGGAGCGGCATGAAGGATGGCAAGCTGAAGAGCAAAGATTTCTTCAACGCCGATCAGGATCCGTTGATCACCTTTCTATCAAAGAAGATTGTACAGACTGGCCCCACCACCTTCGATGTGCAGGGCGACTTCACGATACGTGGAGCTACTAAGCCCCAGACGCTGACGCTAACCGTTTCAGGCGTGGGGACAGGCGTAGGCGTGATTCATGGGACCATGGTCTTCGACCGTAAGGACTACGGGATGAATAAAGGCATTCCCTTCGTCCACATCGGTGACAGCGTCGACGTGGCTGTCGACCTCCATGGGAAGCGAATCAGCGGGCCTCCATTGGCGCTTAAGCAATAGCCAGCTTGCAACTCTCCTCGGCTTCCGTCTTTCACTGCGCTTGCGATTTTACCCGGAGGCGGCGATCCCTCCTGCGGAATGGTAAGCTTGCTCTGGCCTGCGTTGCTTTGTATTCTGCAGGCCCATTGCAGACACTTTGAAAGTGGAGCCCCGTATGTCCGGTCGCTTTGTCTTGACAATCGGCGATCATCTCGAGAACGCCGAAAAGAAGAAATACTATAACGAAAGACTTTTTTCCGAGGTCGCGCCCCGATATGATTTCATTACCAGAGTACTTTCTTTTGGACGCGATGCAGCGTGGAAGCGCACGCTGATTTCATCGCTTCCCCTTTACGAATCCCCTGCTTGCGTTGATCTCGCCTGCGGGACCGGCGACATCTCGTTTCTGCTTGCCGGCAAATACGCGCGTGGCCGCATCGCCGGACTGGACATCACCGACCCGATGCTGGATATCGCCCGTCACCGCAATACTCATCCGAATGTCAGTTTCGTCAAGCAGGACATGGGATCGCTTGAAATCGAGTCGGAATCCGTTGACGTCGTTACCGGCGGATACGCCCTGCGGAACGCACCGAACCTCGAAACCGTTATCGACGAAATCGGCCGCGTTCTGAAACCGCGTGGCGTCGCGGCCTTTCTCGATTTCTCCAAGCCCGACGCAAATATTCCGCAGAAGATGGAATACTGGTGCTTGAAGATATGGACAGGGATGTGGGGCGTCCTTCTTCATCGCAATCATGAAGTTTATAGCTACATAGCTGAGAGCCTTGAGCGCTTTCCCGACCGGCATCACTTGCGGAATATGTTCCAGCAAAAAGGATTTTCTGTCGTCGATTCCCGTCTCTTTTTTGGTGGGATCACGGAATTGCTGGTGGTCCAAAAACTGCCGCGTCCCGAAGCGCCATGACCGTGGCTATCTGAAGATATGAAATGGTGCGGATAGCGCGCTTCACTCGTTGTACTTTCTCGCTGGAAATCTAGCCAGGCTCCTTAACTGCTTTTCTAATGTCGCCGACTTCGCTTGCTCACCAAATTCGTCTGCTCGCATCGCCGAGGCTATCGTTGGCGTCGGCTGACTCGTATCTGGCGAAGGGAGAGAAAGACTTGGCACGGCAGTATGCTGAAAAAGCATCGGCCCTGCTGGTTTCGAATACCAAGGAGTCGCAAGCGCGGCGCGCTGCCGTTCGTGACAGCGCCCAGCAGAAACTCAATCAGCTAGCTTCGGTCCCATTGAGGTTGACAAAGGCCTTGCGTACAAGAGCTATAATGGCGGGCGTTCGGCGGTAGAGGGACAACAGACGATAGGATTTCCGCCTTGCGGAGGCCAGGCATGCAGTCGGACACGTTTTTTTCCGCATCACGCCGCAAACCCTTCAATTTTTTGATATTCCTTGCGGCATGCATGGCGCTATCCGTGACGCTCCCCGCGCAAGCACAAAGTTTCAGCGTAATTTACTCGTTCAATGGCCCGCCGGATGGCTTGGCTCCCGACAGCAGTCTCCTGCTGGATGGCTCGGGCAATATCTTCGGCGTTACGAACGGCGGCGGCGTTTCCTACGAGGGAACTGCATTTAAGCTCAGTTCCTCCGGTAAAGAGACTGTGCTCTACAGCTTTCGCGCGGGTTACGGCAACAGTCCGGATTCCGTAATACAAGATGCGGACGGTACGCTTTACGGCACCACGATCTACGGTGGTTCCTACGGCAAAGGGGCGGTGTTCAAGCTCGACCAAAAAGAAAATGAGACGGTTCTGTATAGCTTCCGTGGAGCGGTCAAATCCTTCGGCTTCGAGCCCAACGTAGTGGTTCGCGACGAGCAGGGCAATCTATACGGCACTACAAGGACCGGCGGCCAGGCTGGCGGATGCTTCGGAGGAGGCTGTGGAATCGTGTTCAAGCTGGATGCAGGCGGCAAGGAGACAGTGCAGTACGCCTTCAAGGGAGGGACGGACGGCGGCTATCCTTCCGGAACGATCGTGCGTGACGCGGCCGGGAACTTATACGGCGAGACTGCGTATGGAGGCGACCTGAGCTGCTATCCGCCCTACGGCTGTGGAACCGTTTTCATGCTCGATCCGGCCGGCAAAGAAACCGTGCTGCACCGTTTCACTGGAACCGGGGGCGATGGAGAACACCCTTGGGCGGGCTTAGTCAGCGACCACGAGGGTAATCTTTACGGCGCAACGGTTGAGGGAGGAACTGGTCCAAACTGCACATCCGCGGAGAACGGCTGCGGAACGGTCTTCAGAGTTGACAACACCGGCAAGGAGACGATCCTCCACAGCTTCACGGGGAGCGGAGCCGATTTCCCGCCGATATACGCAGCTCTGACTCTGGACGAAAAAGGAAACATCTACGGGACGACTCCAAATGGCGGAAGTCAGAATTGCGGCTCCGGCTGCGGCGCAGTATTCATGTTGAATCCCGCCGGCAAGCAAACCATTTTGCATGAATTCGGCGGAGGGACGACGGGAGCAGCTCCTGGCGCAGGAGTGACCCTGGATTCTACAGGGAACATCTACGGAACGACAGGTGTGGGCGGCGATTTGAACTGCAACAACGGTGCTGGGTGTGGGACGGTGTTTAAGCTCACCCGCTAGGAGCATGGATTGCTTCCTGACCCTCATCGGCCTATGCACCCAGAAGAAATGAAGGAGATCTATGAAGCAACGCGTCCAACGTACGGAAAGAGTCCGAGACCTCGCAGCACCCTATCAAAAACAGTTGAGGTCCTACGCGATCGCCGCGGCGGCCACTGGAGTAAGCGTTCTGGCGTTGACAGTGCCTTCACAGGCGGAGATCGTCTACAAACGAGCCCACCAGGTGATCGGCGACGGCGCCAGCTTTAACCTGGATCTCACCGGTGATAAAACCGTCGACCTGACCATCGCAAACAAACGACATTCCCACTGCACCACCGATGGCTTTTGCAGCACCACGCAATTTCTCAACGTCAAAATGTCTGGAACCAATCAGGTTGTGTACAACGTCTACGGAGCCGTAGCCATGAAACCCGGCATGCAGATTGGGCCCAAGAATGTATGGCGCGGAGGCAATCAAAACATGGCGGTCATACTTGCCGGCTTTGGGACCGGGGGTGTGGGCGGAAGCTGGGTCAACGTGAACAGCCGCTACCTGGGGGTGAAGTTCGAGATCAAGGGTCAGACCCACTTCGGCTGGGCTCGGTTGAACGTGCAGATCCAATTGCCGCTGACGATCACTGCGACCCTTACCGGCTACGCCTACGAGACGATTGTCAACAAGCCGATCACAGCCGGACAGACTAAGGGTCCAGACGATGCGACGATCGAAGAACCGAGTGCGTCTCTAACCACGCCCCCTCCAAGACCTGCCACGCTCGGCACCCTGGCTTTAGGGGCGTCCGGACTCTCTATCTGGCGGCGGGAGCAAGTGGGCGGCGGCAAGGCCTAGAGCCAATAACGTCCGCGTTTGGACGCCAACAGCGACATCACAGTCCTCCGTTCGGAACCGACTAAAGTGAGATGGCTGTCGTAACATCCCGTCCAACAATATTGGCCCGTGTCAATTACACCTATGATCCCAAGCGCCGCAGCGGGGGATCAACTTGGATCTGACTTGTTTTACCGATATGAGATTGCTCAAGCGATTCGAAGTTTTTAAAAGGAACGCCTCAGAAAACTGGAAAGAATCGCACGCCGGTCCTGTCTGACCGGAGAGTGTTTGTGACCTATAATTAAACTAGTTTAAACTAGTTGTATTGGAGGCGAGATGGACTCGGTAGGAGCCTTTGAGGCCAAAACGCATCTGTCTGACCTGCTTGACCGGGTAAGGCGAGGCGAAAAAATCACGATCACGAGGCACGGGGTTCCTGCAGCGATGCTGGTTCCTGTTGAAGAAACGGAGTCCAAACTGACGCACCGGGAAATCGTCGAGGGAATGCGGGAGCTGCGCAAACGGATCAAGCGTGATTCCATAAATGTCCGCGAGATGGTCAGCGAAGGGCGGCGATTTTGACCGGGGTTGTGATTGATGCTTCCTTAGCGCTCGCTTGGTGTTTCCCCGATGAGGCGAGTGAATATGCGGACGGAGTGCTCGTCGCGCTGGAAGGCCGGACGGTGATGGTTCCTCCCGTCTGGGCGCTAGAAATAACAAATGCGGTGTTGGTGGCTGAACGGCGCAAGCGTGCGAAGCTGGCGGACGTGCGGCGCTTTGTGGAACTGCTGGGAGGCTTGACAATTATCGAGCAATCACAAACCGTCATCGATACTGTAAGTAGTGTTCTTCCTCTGGCACGGCAATACGGTCTTTCTGCATTTGATGCGGCATATCTCGACGTTGCGGTCCGACAGGGAGCTCCGCTGGCCACTCTGGACAGCACCTTAGAGAGAGCTGGCCGCTCGGCTGGCATCAAGATTTTCAGGGTTTGACTTCCCTGTACCTTGTCACAGCACTGTCCGGTCTTGAAATCAATACATCGGAAGCCAAGCTAGGTCCAGCCACTTGGAAAAACTGCGTGTGCGCCAATTAGCCAAGCGTCCGCGCTCGCGCTACGCTATAGCGTCCGCCGGTTCCCGAAGCAGGTCTTCCGAATCCACGTCCTCTTCTGGAGCTTTGGTGTGCGTCTTCGCCACCAGCATATAGATCGACGGCACGACGAACAAGGTAAAGAGCGTTCCAATGATCATGCCGCTGACCAGCATAATGCCGATGCTGTTGCGGGCTCCCGCTCCAGGGCCTTTCGCGAGTACCAGCGGGAAGTGACCGCACACCGTGGCGGCGGTTGTCATCAAGATTGGGCGCAGCCGCGTGGTCGCCGCTTCGATGATTGCGGCGAGCTTGGCTTTTCCGGTCTCCTGAAGGTGGTTCGCGAACTCCACGATCAAGATGCCATTCTTAGCTATGAGGCCGACCAGCGTGATCAGGCCGACCTGGCTATAAATGTTGAGTGTGGTCAGTCCGAGAAATGAGAACAGCAGAGCGCCGGAAAGGGCTAACGGCACTGAGCCCGCCAGAATGATGAACGGATCGCGGAAGCTTTCGAACTGAGCCGCCAGAACCAAGTAGATCAGGATGCCTGACAGCAGGAAGGTTCCGAGGAATTTGCTTCCCTCCACCCGCAGCTGACGTGATTCGCCCGCGTAGTCGACGGTGAACCCCTGCGGCAAGATTGTCTTGGCTTCGTCCTCGAGGAAACGCAGAGCCTTGTCGAGCGGCACATTCGGCGGGATCACTCCTTGAATAGTGACCGCGTTGAGCTGCTGGAATTTATTCAGTTGCCGTGGCTCAGTAGTGACCTTCAGCTTGGCGAATGTAGATAGAGGAACGAGTTTGTTATCTGATCCGGTGACGTAGATCTGCTCCAGCTGTTCCGGAGTCAAACGTTCCGCACGTTTAATCTGCGGAATCACCTTGTAGCTCCGGCCCTGGATGCTGAAGCGATTGACATAGTCGCCGCCGAGCATGGTGGAAAGATCCTGGCCTGCCTGGGTTAGGTCCACACCCTGTGAACGCAGTTTGTCACGATCGAAGACGACCTCAGCCTGCGGCTGATCGAACTTGAGGTCAGTGTCAGCGTAAATGAATAGGCCGCTTTGGAAGGCTTTCTGCACGAGCTGATTGGCAAACTCGCTGAGCTGCCGCGGTTCCGCTGCCGAGACAATTACGAACTCAACCGGGAAATTCCCGCCTCCCGGTAACGGCGGTGGCGTCAACGGGATGACGCGAATGCCCGCAATCTTCGAGAGTGGCCCGACGGATTCGACCAGCAACTGCTGAGCTGTCTTTTTCCGCTGGCTCCACGGCTTCGTAACCATGCCTCCGAAACCGCCGCTCGGTGATGTGATCTGAAAAATGCTCTCGCTCTCGGGGAACGAATGATAAACATCGTACACTTGCGTGGTGAACAGATTGGTCTGATCAATCGTCGAGTTCGCGGAGGACTGGATGACGCCGAAGACAACTCCTTGGTCCTCAGCTGGCGCGAGCTCATGCTGGGAGAACATGTAGAAGGGAACAATCAACGCCACAACAATCGCCCAGAGAACAAAGACCACGGGCCGGTACTGGAGGGTTCCGGCGAGCAGGCGGGAATAGGTGCTGCGCACCCACTCAAAGCGGCGATTAATGATTCCCGCAAAGCCGCGCTCGGTGTCTCCGGCGCGCAGCAGTTTCGATCCCATCATCGGAGACAGGGTCAGCGCAACCACACCAGAAACAATTACGGCACCGGCCAGCGTAAACGCGAATTCGCGGAAGAGCGCGCCGGTCAGACCACCCTGAATGCCAATCGGCGCGTATACCGCGGCGAGGGTGATGGTCATCGCGATGATCGGACCGACCAGTTCGCGGGCTGCGTCAATGGCTGCACGGTACGGTGTCTTGCCGAGGTGAAGGTGCCGCTCGACGTTCTCCACCATCACGATTGCGTCGTCCACCACTAAGCCGACCGAGAGCACGATCGCGAGCAGGGTGAGGAGGTTGATGGTGAAGCCCGCCAGCAGCATCAGGAAAACGGCACCGATGAGCGAAATCGGGATGGCGACGACCGGAATGAGCACGGAGCGAAACGACCCGAGAAAAAGAAAAATAACCACCACGACGATGAGGAGGGTCTCCGTCAGTGTATGCAACACTTCGTTGATCGCGTCCTGAATGTACGCCGTCGAATCGTACGGGACGCCCACTTTCATGCCTGGGGGCAGTTGCGACTGGATTCCCGGTAGCGCGGCGCGGACGTTCTTGATTACCTCGAGCGAGTTGGCGGTGGGGAGCACCCAAATCCCCATGAACGTCGCGGTCTCGCCGTTGAACCGAACATCCTGGTCGTAATCAACCGCGCCGAGCACGACATCCGCGATCTCGCCCAACCGGACGACAACACCTTTATCTTCCTTGACCACTAACTGGCGGAACTCTTCCGGCGTGCGTAGATCAGTATTGGCAATCAGGTTGACCGAAACCATCGAACCCTTTGTCTGCCCGAGAGCCGAAAGGTGATTGTTCTTCGACAATGCGTCACGCACGGCCGAAGCCGAAATGCCAAGCGCCGCCATTTTCTCGGGCTTCAGCCAGATACGCATCGCGAAAGTACGGTCGCCGAGGATGTCGGCGCGTTGTACGCCGTTGATGGCGCTTAGCTTCGGCTGCACCACCCGTGTCAGATAATCCGTGATCTGATTCTGATCGAGATTGGCGGACGAAAAGCCGAGGTACATCGCGGCAAATTCCTGGTCCGCCGTCTGCAGGTCGATGACCGGCGCCTGGGATTCCGGCGGCAGGTCGTTGCGCACCTGAGCCAGTTTCGCCTGGATCTGCGTCAGCGCCGCCGTAGTGTCGTAGTTGAGCTTCAGGTGCACGATAATCGTGCTCAGACCCTGGGCGCTCGACGACTCCATGTAATCGATGCCGTCCGCACTGGCGATGACCCGCTCGATCGGTGTGGTGACGAAGCCGCGAACCAGATCCGCGTTGGCGCCCACGTACACCGTCGTCACCTGGATAATGGCGATATCGCTGCGCGGATACTGACGCACACTCAATGAGCGTATGGATTGCAGGCCCGCGATGAGGATAACCAGGCTGACGACCATCGCGAGGACCGGCCGCTTGATGAAGAGGTCGGTAAACTTCATTTAACTGTCCTCAGGCTTAGGAGCGGGATTGTTTCCCGGCTGAACCTTGTTGTTGACTTGCACGGCAGCGCCATTTCGCAACTTGAAGACCCCTGACGTCACAACCTCATCACCCGGATTGACGCCCGAGACGATTGCGACCTGATCCCCGTGCGATCCTTCAACTTTGACGAACTGCTGCTGCACGCCGCGGTAGGTCTTGCCGCCTGGATCTTTAAGGTCGGTAATGACGAAAACCGAATCGCCGTAGGGCGCGTAGTTAATCGCCGATGCGGGCAACGCGATCACGGAGCGGGCCGCCCCTAACGGAACCTCGACTTGGACAAACATGCCGGGGCGCAGTTTGCCTTCGGGATTAGACAGCGTTGCCTGTATCTGAATATTTCGGGTCGCCTCATTCACAACCGAATCGACAGCCGTGACTCGCCCTGAGAATGCGGCATTTGGTAGATCTTCCTTGGCGACGCGCACCGCGTGGCCGATAACCATCTGGGAAAGTGTTTGCTGGGGCACGCCGAAGTTTACATAAATCGGACTCAGCGCCTGAAGAGAAACGATCGCCTGGCCCGCAGACAAGTATTGACCCAGATTGACCTGGCGGATGCCCAGTATCCCGGAAAACGGCGCCCGTATCGTCTTCCGTTCGATAGTCGCCTTGATTTCGGCAACATTTGCTTCGCTCGCCTTTCGTTGGGAAGTGGCTTGGTCATACTCCACTCGGGAGATCACGCCTTCATCCACCAGTTGCTGCGCCCGGTCGAAACTCACACGCGCAAGATCCCGCTGCGCCTCGAGCGATGCCAACTGGGCCCGCTCCTGGCGGGTGTCAAGCTCAACCAGTACATCTCCGACCTGAACTGACTTGCCGGATTCAAAATCGATCCGTTCAACCTGGCCCGGAAGGTCGGCGCTAACCGTAACGCCATGAACGGCTTCCATCGTCCCAATGACGTTCAAGGTTGCTGGCCACTGTTCCCGATGCGCCACAATGCTCGTGACGGCCTCCGGGGGTGGTTGAAATGCAGAGGCCTGCACCGCCGACTGAACCTGTTTGAACTTTATGAAGCCCAAGGCGCCGAGGAGAACCGCGGTCACGCCCAGCACCAGAATCATCCTTTTCGCCATTTATCTGCCCCTTTTAAGCCGCCCCGGAGAACCGTCCCCGGCGGCATTACAACTCGATAATTCCATTGGATTCACGGCCTGAGGGGAAGGATTCGGGCTAATTTCGCTCGCCGCCGTTACCCACAGGACACGGACCATTTGTATTTGGACGCCTATTTACTTTTTTGGTTTACCTAGGCGCTTCTCCATCAATAGGTCGAACGGAGAGGGGCTAAATCGACATCCGGATCGGAGAATATTCACAATTCGAGATTTGGCAGGATCCTGCTGCTTCGTTGTTCTCCGTCAGTCCCTGCTGGCGAACCCGATGCCTGCGAGGACGCCTCGCATATAAGCGAAGCTGGCGATAACGCCGGGCATGGGATCTTCGGGATGAATCTCATACTCCAGATCAATGAAGCCCTTGTACTTCGTGGCGATAAGAGCTTCGAACATTTTGCGCACGGGCATTATCCCGTCTCCTACCGCGACCTGACTTTCTTTATTGTCGAAGTTCGTGAGGTCTTTCATGTGGACGTTAAACAATCTTGGGCCTGCTTGGTGGATCGCCTGCACCACATCCGTGCCAGCGCGGACCGTATGTCCGACATCGATGCAGCACCCGATGCGCGGATCCATATCCTTCACCGCCTTTAGCACATCCAACGGCGATCGCCACAACTTGTCCTCGGGCCCGTGGTTGTGGATCGCGATGCGGATGTCGTATTCCTTCACGAACTTTTCAATTCGCGGCAGAGTTTCCGGTGCGGGATCGCCGGCGACAATGACGCTAACCCCTGCTCGCTTGCAATATTCGAACTTGGAGCGGATGTCGGCATCTTCATCTTTCGGAAAATAGATGGCTCCGGCGGCATGCAGTTTGATGCCCGCGGCCGCATAATCGGCGAGGGCAGCCGACTCCCCTTGCGGATCGATCGGGAGATGATCTTTCACGTCTTTCGCATTCAACGCGAACACATTGAGCTGTTTCATAAATCCGATTAACTGTACCCGGCTGAAATTACGGAAGGTGTAACTGGCTAGGCCCAGGCGAACCGGCGATGCTTCGCTGGTCGATGCCGGAACCTGGTCAAGCGCGAAGACACTGCCTGGAGTGGCAAGCGCTGCCGCGATGAGAGCGGTGGAGCGTACGAAATCGCGACGCGACACAGTGTCTTTTTTAGACATGCGGTGCCCAGCCCTTTTCGTACTCGCGCCCCCACATCTTCATTGCTTCCGAGTCGTTCTGGATATGTCCATCTTTTGTGTCGAGTTGAAGTTCTCGGTTCACCTCCCACGCAACGTTAGAAAGCTCGAGCATGGTAACCGCGATGTTGCCCTCAGTCACCGGAGCGTTCAACTTCTCGCCTTTGCGGATTCCCGCGATGAAGTTCGCGAAGTGAGCGTCCGTCATGGAATCGCTGCCAATAAGATCCGAAGATGTGCTTGCAGTGCCAACTCTGTATTCGCTCGTCTTGTTCCCTTTGAGATCGTAGATCTCATAGCCGTCGCGATCGACCAGCACCGTACCGGCCGTTCCCATGATTGTCGAACCACGATCCCGGCCGTAATATTTCATTCCCTGGCAGCTTTTGCCCTCCCATGAAATCATCTTGTCTTCATATTCAAAACTCGTGACCAGCGTGTCGTAAAACTGCCAGTCATCTTTGAACTGGTATCGGCCACCCGACGAAGCAACTCGTTTCGGATAGTCGATACCCAGCGCCCAGCGGCAAACATCGACTTCGTGCGTGCCGTTGTTCAGCGTCTCACCGGTGCCATAGGTTCTGAACCAGTGCCAGTTATAAGGATGGACATTGTCTCTGTACGCCTGGCGCGGTGCGGGCCCCTGCCACAAATCCCAATCAAGGTACGGCGGCACGGGAATGTCTTTGCCTGTGCCGATCGACTTCCTTACGTTGCTGTACCACGCCTTCGCGAAGTAGGGTCTGCCAATAATTCCTTCATGAATTTTCCCGACGATTTCTATGGTGTGTGGTGAAGAGCGCTGCTGGTTGCCCATCTGCACCAGTTTGCGATATTTCTGCTGCGCCGCGATCAGCATTTCTCCCTCGGCAGGGTTGTGGCTGCAGGGTTTCTCCACGTAGACGTGCTTGCCCGCTTGTAAACCGGCGATCGCCATCGGTGCATGCCAATGGTCGGGAGTGGCAATCGTGATGGCGTCCACATTTTTCTGCTCGAGAATCCTGCGAAAGTCCTTTTCCGCCACTGCGCCTTCGCCCATTTCCCGTTGCACGGCGTCGGCAAACTTCTTGAGAATGTTGCTGTCCACATCGCAGACGTGCGAAATGCGAGCTGACTTCTGGTTCACCTTGAGCGACGAGAGATGAGCGTAGGCGCGGCCATTCAAACCAATCACAGCAAAGTTGAGGCGGTCATTCGAACCAAGGATCTGAGCATAGCTCTTTGCCGTCGTTCCTACCGCAAGTCCCGCCGCGCCCACGGCAAGTGCATCGAGAAACTCACGTCGTGTAACCGTCATTTCTCTCCCTCATAACGAAGTCATCGCCTTTACCAGCCGAAAGGATTGGTCGGGATCAGCAGGAAAACCCAGCTTTGGTCAACATTTTCTTGAGCCCGTCCATGCTGATACGTGTGGACGCTTCAGGCGTCCCTCCGCCGCGCCAGTGGGTTTCGAGGCTCAGGCCATAGCTGAAACCGTCACGCTGCAGGGCCTGCAGTTGCCCAACCCAATCCACGATGCCGCTACCAACTGGAGCCCAATCATATTTGTGATCGGGCTTGCTCACCACATCTTTGCAGTGGCAGTGCCCGATGCGATCTTTGGGCAGCACGTTGTAGCCGGTTGGATAGGGCGTGCTTCCTACGGCTGCGGCGTTGCCGGGATCCCAATTCAGCATGAAGTTCTTGTTTGGAATCGCCTTCAGCACGGCAGCCGCTTCTTCTCCGGTTGCTGTGTTGCACGACATCTCGTTTTCGAGCAGCACGATTAAGTTCTGTTTAGCGCAACGCTCCGCAGCCTGCTGCAATTTGGCATTGATTTCCGCCCGGTACGGCTTTTGATCATCCAGTCGCCAGTAGTCGAAGCAGCGAATCCGGTCCGTGTTGAAGAACTTACAAAGCGAGATACAACGCTCCAGCAGTTTATCTTGCACGCTCGCATCGAAGTCCGCGTGGAACTGGTCGCGAGTTTGGCTCTGCGCTGACCGCGGTGCTCCGGGCCAGTCTGTCTTGAACAGCGGGCTTGCGATATCTGTGACTTGCAGTTTGTGTTCGTCGAGGATCTTCCGTGCATCCTCAATCTGTTTTGCGTCCAGTTCCGTCACGTTCTTGTCCCACATCGAGCGCAGTTCAATCCAGTGCAGCCCGAAATCGCCGGACACAATCTGGCAGGCTTTCTCGAAATCCTGCGTGATTTCGTCATTGATCACGGCTAGCCGGAACGGGCACGCGCGTGCACCTGACGCCAAAGTTTGCCTTCGCGAGAATGCCATGGCTTTCTTGACCAGAGGCGGCGCTAGCGCCCCGAGCCCCGCTATTCCCATGGCGGCGAGCATCCTGCGTCGTGTGTACCCCATGCATCTGCCCTCCCGCTCTGCGGACGATTCCAGAATCGCCACGTTGCAACATCTTAACCCTGTCATGTTCTCTCCGCCGGTCACGTAATCGCTTTCAGCATCTCCGTGGCGCAGTCGAGGTTCACGCGGAGAGCTCCGCCTTCCTGAGTCCGGGAGCCAGCACGCATAGAACGATCAGAGCCAACAAGTATGCGCTGGCGGCGATGCCGAACAGGCTTGCATAGCTATGCGTGAGTTGCAGAATGTGGCCGGCGAAAAAAGCAAAAAGAGCGCTGCCGACGGACCCCGCCATGCCACCGATACCGACCACCGATCCCACTGCGCTGCGCGGAAACATATCCGATGATGTCGTGAAGAGATTGGCGGACCAGCCTTGGTGCGCACCCGCTGCCATGCTGATCAGCGCAATGGCGGTCCACACCGACTTCACACTGCTCGCCGTGTAGATGGGAACGACCAAGGCAGCGCAGAAGAGCATTGCGGTAAGTCGCGCGTAGTTGAGCGAGAGGCCGAGACGATGGAAGGGCGCGGGCAACCAGCCTCCACCGATGCTGCCAATGGCCGAGACGTTATAAACGATGATGAGTGGCAACCCGAGATGCGAAAGGTTCAGATTGAATTTCGCGCTGAAGTACGATGGCAACCAGAACAGATAAAAATACCAGATCGGATCGGTTAGAAACTTTGCGATCGAGAACGCCCATATCTGGCGGCATCGCAGCAATTGTCGCCAAGGCACCGACGGGCCCACGTCCACAGCCGCTTCCTGAAAAATGTGTCGCAACTCCCCACCCGTCAACGAGTCATGATCGGTGGGCTTGCGGTAATACTGAAACCACCAAAGAATCCAGAACACACTGAAGAGGCTGGTCGTCAGGAAGGCCGCATGCCAGCCCCAACGCAGCGTCACCCAGGGGACGATGGCCGGCGCCAGGATCGCTCCAACATTTGCGCCGGAGTTGAAGATGCCTGTGGCCAGCGAGCGTTCGCTCCGCGGGAACCACTCAGCCACAGTCTTGATAGCCGCGGGAAAGTTGCCGGATTCGCCGAGGCCAAGGAAAAAGCGCGCGAAGCCAAACTCCATCACTGTGCTGGCCAGCGCGTGGCCCATGGCGGAGAGACTCCAGACCGCCATCACCAACATGTAGCCGATGCGCGTGCCCAACTTGTCGATCAAGCGACCGGCGGCTAGCAGGCCAATCGCGTACGCGATCTGGAATGCGTCCACAATGTAGCCGTAACTCACTTCGGTCATGCCGATGCTGTGCTCGAGCGTCGGCTTGAGGATCGCGATCACCTGGCGATCCATGTAGTTGATCGACGTGGCGACAAACAGCATGGCGCAGATCGTCCAACGCACGCGCCCCAGGGGCGAGCCCGGCGACGATCCACTTTCTGTCCGGCTGTTGAAAGCCGTTGTCTCCGCCATTCCGCCTTCCTACAATCGATATGCTTTTTTCACTAATCGATAAGCCAGGTCGTGCGCTAGTTCTAAAGCTTCGTCTTCCTCGATCCGATGCTCCGCGACCAACTTCGCCAGGAAGGCACAATCCATACGCCGCGCCATGTCGTGCCGCCCTGGAATGGATAGGAAGGCTCGGGTATCGTCGTTGAAGCCCACCGTGTTGTAAAAGCCCGCGGTCTCCGTCACCTGCTCGCGGAAGCGCATCATTCCCGCTGGACTGTCGTGGAACCACCACGGCGGCCCCAGCCGCAGGCACGGATAGTGTCCAGCAAGCGGAGCCAGCTCCCGGCTGTAGGCAGACTCGTCGAGCGTGAAAACAATGATGGTCAGATTGCGCTCGTTGCCGAACTGATCGAGCAAAGGGCGGAGCGCGTCCACGTAATTCGTCGGCTTGGGGATGTCCCCACCGACGTCGCGGCCGTATTGCTCATAGAGCTTGCGATTGTGGTTGCGCGCGCTGCCCGAGTGGATTTGCATCACCAGGCCGTCTTCAAGGCTCATCCGCGCCATCTCTGTCAGCATTTGGGCACGAAAGAGCTCTTGTTGTTGAGCATCGGCGCGGCTGTTGATTACTCGACGAAACAGTTCCGCAGCTTCCGCCGTGGTAAGTTTCGCGGTTCGTGCGGTCGGATGCCCGTGATCGGTTGCCGTGCAGCCGAGTTTGCGGAAGCGGACGCGCGTCACTCGCAGCGCGTTCAGGTAGCCCGCCCATGTCGAAGCGTCTTCCCCGGTTTGCTCTCCGAGCTTTGCGATATTGTCGGCGAATCCCTCAAATTCAGGATCGACGACCGGGTCTGGCCGGAAGGTCGGCAGTATTCTCGCGTTCCAGTTCGAGTCGCGGATCGCCTTGTGGTCGTCCAGCAAATCGAGCGGGGAATCCGTGGTCGCCAGCACTTCCAAATTAAAACGATCATAAAGGGCGCGCGGCCGGAACTCCGGCGTCAGCAGCTTCTCTGAAATCGTGTTGAAGTACAGGTCGGCGGTTCTTTCGGAGAGCCGTTCCTTGAGTCCGAAAAGTTCCTGGAAAACAAAGTCCAGCCACATGCGCGTCGGCGTTCCGCGGAACAGGTAATAATGACTGGCGAAGATGCGCCAGACCCTTCGCGGATTCTTCAGTGCCGGTTGCCCAATCTCCAGATCCTCGAGCGAAACTCCCTGGCTGTAGAGCATGCGGAAAATGTAGTGGTCGGGCTGCACAAAGAGTTTTGCTGGATCAGGGAAGGGCTCGTTCCTCGCAAACCATGCCGCGTGCGTATGCCCGTGAGGACTGACGATGGGCAAAGCGCGCACATGGTCATACAGCGCCCCGGCGATCTTTCGAGTGCTGGGCTCGGCCGGAAACAGACGGTCTGGATGGATCAGCATAACCCGACGCTACCTTGTTGCTTCACATCGGCGAATGGCAATGCGGGAGCGGCGCTGCGATTTAGCCAATAGCAAACGCGTCGCGACTGCCGCGCAGAACGCTCAGCTGTCGCGGTCATGCCAGACGCTTGCCCCGGTTCGGCTTGCCTAGTCTCGGGTCCCGTGCACGGGAGCTCATGGCGAGCTTTTTGAGTTCTCGATTGAGCTGTGACAGTTCGCTTTCGAGAGCGGCACAAGCGCCCTGAGCGGCGTCAAGGTTGCCGTTTTTGCCCATGGTCTCCAGTTGGCTGGCTGTCTCGAATGCTCTCTTAGCAGCGAAGTTGCCGACCGAGCCCTTCAACCCGTGCGCAGCTCTTCGCAATCGCTCCGCGTCTCGCATTTGGATTGACGCCTTGATCTCGGCAAGTTGTTTGGGGCAATCGGCCAAAAAGATCCGCGTCAAATCCCTAAGCAGCTTGCGATTGCCGTCCATGCCGGCAAGGATGGCCGCCTCATCGACGATGCTGTCTTCAGCTGTGCTTCCGGCGTCACTCAGGGTTTTCGCCGCCATCGCCTGCGTAACGGCTTCTTCAACGTCTGTAACCCGGATCGGCTTGGAAACATAACCGTCCATTCCAGCCGCGAGGCAACGCTCGCGATCGCCCTTCATGGCGTGCGCCGTCATGGCAATAATCGGGATGTGTTCGCCGGTTGGTTTCTCCAATTCCCGGATCGCAGCCGTCGCTTCGAAGCCATCTATCTCGGGCATCTGCACGTCCATGACAATGAGATCAAACCGGCCAGCCCGGGCCGCCGAAAGTGCCTCGCGTCCGTTGCTCACGACTGTCACCTGGTGGCCGAGGATTTCAAGAATCCGGGAAGCCAGCAACTGGTTTACGGCATTGTCCTCCGCCAGCAGCACGTTCAGCCGTGGACGGATTGACCGCGATCCACTGCGCGGCTGTGGCCCAACCCACGGCTGCTCCCGCGGACTGAGGACACTGACGATCACATCAAACAGTTCCGATTGTTTCACTGGCTTCGTGAGATACGCGGAAATCCCCAACGTCTGGCAGCGGGATACGTCCTCGGGTTGGCCTGCCGAGGTTAGCATGATGAGCTTGACCCCACGCCATTGGGGGTCCTGTTTAATGCGCTCTGCCAATCCGAATCCGTCCATCAGCGGCATATGCGCATCCAGCAGGATGATTTTGAAAGGATGATTCTCCGCGATCGACTTCTCCAGTGCAGCCAGCGCTGCAGTGCTTCCATCGGTCGCAACCGGGTGCATGTGCCAGTTGGTCAGCACTTCTTCGAGGATTCGCCGGTTGGTCTCATTGTCGTCCACAATCAGCACGGGTAGATCAGTCAGTTGCAGTCCGAGAGAATCGGGTTGCTGCACAGCGGGGCTTTGCACCTCGAACGTCGCCGTAAAGTGAAATGTACTGCCCTGACCAGCGTGGCTTTCCACCCAGATTCTGCCGCCCATAAGCTCGACGAGTTGCTGCGAAATCGCCAGCCCCAGCCCCGTTCCTCCGTAGCGGCGGGTGGTGGAGCTGTCGGCTTGCGAAAACGCCTCGAAGATCAGCTTCTGTTTTTCTGCCGGAATTCCAATGCCGGTATCCGTAACCGAGAAGTGCAGACGGACCTCGCCATCGACGTTCGATTCAGGCCGGACGCGCAGCACGACCTCACCGTGATCCGTGAACTTGATCGCATTTCCCACCAGATTCACCACCACCTGGCGAAGGCGCAGAGGGTCTCCTGCCAGCGCCTTGGGTACCTCAGGGCGAATATCGCATGCCAGCTCCAGACCCTTGTGATGCGCCCGCAGCGCCAGCACCCGGATGGCGTCCTCGACCGTGTCGCGGAAGTTGAACCCGACGTGGTCGAGTTGCAGCTTCCGAGCCTCGATCTTTGAAAAATCCAGAAGGTCATTGACCAGCGTGAGAAGCGCATCAGCCGAGGTTTTCGTCGCGTCCAGGTATTCGCGCTGTTCCCGAGTGATCTTGGTTTGCAGCGCAAGCTCGGTCATGCCAATGATCGCGTTCATCGGCGTACGGATCTCGTGGCTCATATTTGCCAGGAATTCACTCTTGGTCCTGGTAGCCTCTTCCGCGACCTGCTTGGCGGTCTCGAGATCACGCGCGTAAACCCGCAAGGCATCTTCCGCCTGGCGGCGCTCGATGAACTGTCCGATCTGGCTTCCGATGGCGCCCATCATTTCCAGCAACCGGGCATCAGGTTTCTGAATTTGACGACTAAAGAATTCGAGCACTCCGAGAACTTCGCCACCCACCAGGATGGGAAAACCGATGGCGCCGTGCAGGCCGTCCTTTACGGCAACGTCTCGTCGGGGAAAGTTGGCATCCATAGCTACATCCTCGATACAGGCAGGCTCAGCTTGTTCCCAGACCCGTCCGGGGAGACCGACACCGCGGGCAAAGGTGTGTGTACGAGTGCTTCGATCGAATTCCGACAGATGTTGTGGCAGGATTTGCCAGGCCTCCACGCAGCGCAGCAATTTTTCTTTGCTGCCCACCTGCCAAATGGCTGCCGCCTCCCAGCCCAGACACTCGCACACCGCCTGGAGGATTTGCGAGCCTGCACTTGCCAGGGTTGGGGCTTCAGCCAGCACGCGCGTGACGGCGTGCTGAGCGGCCAGGCGCGCCTCCTCGCGCTTGCGCGGCGAGACGTCGCGCGCACTTGCGTAAATGACTCCCTTTTCCGCGCGCACCGCACCCGTCCAGCGGAGCCACTTATAGGAACCGTCCTTGCATCGGAAACGGTTCTCGAAGATGAAGGTGTTGCGGCCCGCCGCCAGACTCTTGGCTTCGGCGATGGCCGCTTCACGATCTTCGGGGTGAACGAAATCCACATAGGGTCGCGACAGCAACTCCTCTTTGCTGTAGCCGAGCGTCCTCTCCCATGCGGGGTTGAGGTGCTTGAAGTAACCGTCAATGCCGGCGATACACAGCATGTCGATCGACAAGTCAAGAAACTCCCGCATGTCGTCTTCAGTTGGCGGATTGAAACGCGATGCGGTACTCATGAAGGCCGGGGACTCACGCAAAGTCCCGAACTTCCAATTGTGGTGCAAAGAGGATATCCATGCAACCGTCCTCATGGGTTGCACTTCAATTGCAAGGTTGACCCTGCTTTCCGGCGAGCGTAGCATGGCGGCCAATCGCTGACTATTATTCGCCAGCCCGAGGTGGGATCGATGAGCCAACCCCCCGCGACAAGACAGAAGGTATTGGTCGCCGACGATGACCGCACCACCCGGCATGCGATAAGCCAGATGCTGCGCGATGCAAACTACGCGGTCACCGCTGCCGAAGACGGCATTGACGCGTTGCGCAAGGTCCAGCAGGCGGAATTCGACCTGGTGTTTCTTGACATCTGGATGCCGGGAATGAGTGGTCTCGAGGTCCTCGCCTGTATTCGCGCGGGGAAGTCTCACCCCAAAGTCATCATCATGACCTCAGACACTACTCCGGAGTCGTTGCTGCGTGCGGTTCGTGAGCAGGCTTACGAATACATAAGCAAGCCTTTTGCGCCCAAGGAAGCCGTCGAGGTGGCACAGCGAGCTCTGGAAGAGGGTTCTTCGCCGCCGATCGAAGTGGTCTCCGCGCTCCCGCACTGGGTCGAGTTGCTCATCCCCTGCACCCGCGACGCGGCGGAGCGCATCCAAAACTTTCTGCTGAAACTGGAGGCTGACCTGCCGGACGAATTGCGCCATAGTATCGCGATGGCCTTTCGTGAACTGCTGCTGAATGCCGTTGAGTGGGGCGGGAAGCTCGACCCCAATCGTAAGGTTCGCATCGCCCAGGTGCGCTCGTCCCGCATGTTGATGTATCGCATCGCCGATCCCGGCCCGGGCTTCAGCTTTGAGGGGCTGGGCCACGCTGCCGTAGGGCAGCCCGCCGACGAGCCAGTCGGCCACGTGGCTCTGCGAGATCAGATGGGGATCCGCCCCGGAGGCTTCGGCCTCCTCATGACCCGCGCCTTGGCCGATGAGCTGATCTACAACGAAGCCCAAAATGAGGTGATCTTCATTAAGTATCTCGGCTCGTAGCTGCTGCCGCAAATAGCAAATTACAGAGCGTTCTTTAGCTCGCTTTCTCCTCTTCGTCGCGCCTTCGGGCAGCGGCTCCTTGAGGGTCGGTTATTATATCGACCCACTTCGGATGCGGCGAGCCTTCGGCTTCGTAGTTGTCGTGCCAGTTCCACCACTTGTATGGCTCGGACTGGGGATATCCCTCTGGCGAGTCCTCCCAAGTCTCTTGACGGCCGAGCGGCGTGAGGTCGAGATAGCTCCAGATGCTCCCCATCGCCTCGTCGCCGCGGTTGTTGATGAAGTATGTGCGAAAGACTTGCTCGCCGTCGCGGAAGAAAACGTTGTGGCCGTGCCATTGATCGACACCGAAGTCCACGTCGAATGTGTCGGCGATGGTGTACCAGGGCATCTCCCAGCCCATTCGCGCTTTCAGGCGGGCGATGTCGGCCTGCGGCGCGCGCGAGGCGTAGACGAGCGTGGTGTCTCGGGCGTTCAGATGGGCCAGGTGCGCGACCTGATCGGCGCCCAGCGAGCAGCCACGGCAAGCGTGCTCGGGCCAGCCAAACACTCCGGGCTCGAAGAAGGCGCGATAGACGATCAACTGAGGCCGACCCTCGAACAAATCGAGCAGGCTTACTTTACCCTTGGGTCCATCGAACGCGTACTTCTTGTCCACAGCCAGCCAAGGCATCCGCCGGCGTTCGGCGGCCAGCGCGTCACGGGAGCGGGTGAAGGTCTTCTCCTTCACGAGGAGTTGCTGGCGCGCAGCCTCCCACTCCTGCGGCGACACGATCGGCGGTGTCCTCATCGCGATATGCGTTTTCCCTTGTTCCTTGTTCGTCGACATTTTCATTTCTCCTTGTTATTTAGAGTCTGGATGATTTCTTCTGCCTCGTTCTTTTTGCGAGAAACTTTCACAGCCAATGCTGCCAGTCCGCCGGTAGAGACCGCCCCGGCAACGACTAATCCCATGGTTGCCAAACAGAATGGACACATCGTTCACCTCCTCGGTGGCCAACTTGACCGGTAAGCCGCCTCTATAGGAGTGACGGGTAGCCTGGGGTTACTTCGACAGGGAAAATAAAAAAAGTTATCCGCGCCTTTGGAGCAGAAACTGTCTCACGGCGGGGTCCTCAGCTAGGCCAATTGCGCGGTCGAAGGCATCCGAGGCCTCAGATGTTCTCCCCAGCCGTTGCAGCAGGTGAGCACGAACCGCCCAGTAGGGCTGATAAGCGGAGACGGCGTCCGGGTCGATCCCGTTCAGCACCACCAACCCGGATTCGGGTCCATTCGCTTCGCTAACCGCTGCGGCGTGTCCAGTTCGCGTGCCGAGCGTCGGCGATATGCGGACGAGCTGCTCATAGAACAACATGATCGCTTTCCACTCGGTCCGGCCGCTGCGGGCCCGCTCGGCGTGTACCGACTGAATCGCGGCCTCGAGTTGAAACCGGCCGGCGCCACCGCGACTCGCCGCTTCGGCGAGATGGCGTTCTGCTTCCTCGATTAAAGGAAGCGACCATTGCCGTGAGTCCTGCTCCGAAAGAGGAACGTACCGGCCGTCTGGCCCCCGCCGCGCCGCCCTGCGGGCTTCGCAGTGGAGCATGAGAGCCAGCAGACCACGAACTTCTGCTTCTCTCGGCATGAGCTGCAGAAGGACACGAGCGAGCCAGATCGCCTCCTCGGCCAAATCCCGGCCGCTCTGGTCGACGCCCGCCATGTCATCCCATCCGATCCCGAAGGCGGCATAAATAGCTTCCAGCACCGCGTCGAGCCGCTTTGGCAGGTCACGCTCTTGCGGGACTTCGAATCGAATGCCGCCGCTGCGGATCTTCGTCTTGGCACGCACCAGGCGCTGCCCCATCGTGGCGGGTGAGACCAGGAAGGCTTGGCCAATACGAACAGCATCCAGGCCCAAAACAGTTTGGAGCATAAGGGGCGTGTGCAGGGTCGGATTGATCGCGGGGTGGGCACACACGAAGAGCAGTTTCAACCGTTCATCTGGAAACTCCGCCGACAAGGTCATCTCGCGTTCCTCCCTCAGCAACTGAAGAGTGGGCTCACTCGCTTCAGCGACTCGCCGATGACGCACAAGGTCGATAAAGGAGCGGCGCGCCGCCGTCAGCAACCAGGCCTCCGGATTTTGCGGCACGCCATCTCGCGGCCAAGCCGTCAGGGCCGCTACCAACGCATTGCTGAGTGCATCCTCAGCGCTGGCTACGTCGTGCGTGTGCGAAGAAAGATAGGCCACGAGACGGCCGTATGATTCGCGGGCCACGCGCTCGATCGCCCGATGAGTGCTCTCCTCGTCGCTTCCGTTCATCCGGTGATCCGCCGCTTCATTTCTGGCGCGAGTGGCCGGACCTCCACGGCCCCGGCCGCGGCTGCTGGGCAGCGCGCTGCCCAATCGAGTGCTGCGTCAAGCGACGGGAGTTCCAAGATTGTGAATCCCCCAAGTTGTTCCTTGGTGTCGGCAATGGGGCCATCCTGTACACACCGGTTTCCTTCCTTAAGCCGAACCGTCGTGCCGGTCTCTGGCACTTGAAGTGGATCGCCGCCGACGTAAATGCCAGCCTCGACCAGGGCCTTGTAGTATGCGCGCCAAGCACCGGTATAGGGGTCGGTTCCGTCGCTGTTTCGTGCTGCAAAACCTTCTGGTGATTCGTAGATTAGCAGGGCGAATTGCATCACCTTTTCTCCTTGGGATCAGTTGTGAGCGCCGTTGTGCGCCTAAATGAAGGACGGATGGGAGGCAGCCCATTCGACAGATTCCAGCAAATCCGCAGGAATTTCAAGCGGCCCGAGTGAATTGAAGCACGTCACCCCAACGGCCGACTCCGCACCTGGCCAGCTGACATTATTTGATCCGATTCGCAAGCGGCCGGAATTCGCCGAACTGCAGCAAGCCGGCGTCAAATGCCAGGAAAGCTTACCGGCTCATCGGCACGGGGTCAGCGACGCGATGACGAGTTTCGAGAAACTCAACTAAGCCCGAATATGAAGACGCCGCCTCCGCCATCCTCCAAGATCTTGGCCCGTGGCTAGGACCGGACTGCAAAGTCTTTCACATTGACAGTGCTTTCCTTTAGAGGGACACTCCCCCCGTTGAAGTTTGGCCATGTTCCGCGGATAGGAGAAAACCCATGAAAAACCTGTTCAAGTTGTTCTTGGCTGCGCTTCTCGTTACAGCGTTGGCTACGATTTGGCCGGCTCAGCTGCGAGCGGGGAGCGACAAGGGCGCCCCTGAAATAGTGACGAATAACGATGTCAAGGGACAGAATACCGTTTCTTTTTTCAAGTTCACGGGCACAGCTCTGAAAGGCCCGTCGTCTGGAGACACACTCGGCAATGGCATTGGCGGCGGATTTGCAGGTCTGGAGCGGATCGCACTGGGCGGAACTAAACAGGTAACCTGCGGCTTCGTCAGCGACGCGGGCAGCAGCGACATCACTGTCTTCAAGGTCGTTAACAAGGTCGTTAACAAGGTCGTAACCATAGTAGGCAAATTCAGCGATGCCCAAGGTTCCGGTAAGACACATGGGATCGGACTGGCGGTCGCTGGAAATTACCTGCTCGCAGGCTTCACCACCAGCAAGAACATCGGTGCGTGGCAGATCCAGTCCGACTGCACTCTCACGTTTTTGGCCAACTTCACGACCCCCTACGCAATTGCCGGCATGCGGGTGGCGCCTAATGGCAAGACGCTGATTGTCGGCTATGGCTCGGGCGTGAATAAAGTTGATTCTTTCTCGCTTGCAACCACCGGGTTGACGGAGCACGGTCCTTACCCCGCGACTGCGGGCGCTGCGGGCGTAGACATCACCAAAGACAGCGCGTACGCAATTTTCGGCGACACCACCCGTTCCAAGACGCACGTCGAGATTTATCCTATTCGTGCCAACGGGACGTTGGGGAAACGCACTGATTTTGGGGGCACCCTGGGAGATGGCAAAGGCTCCAGTAACGTGTGGCTCAGCGTGGATGAGAAGTTCCTGTTCGTGAGTAATAATTCCTCGAAGCAGGTCACTTCGCTGGCGTTCTCAGAGAGCCCTTTGAGCCTGTCCTACATCAACATCACAACCGTGAATAACGCCAGCAAGATTTCTTCCGTAGCCGGGCTCAAAACGGTCCTTACAACCGGGAGTGGTGGGTTTCTTGTTTTGACCGAGGATGCGTCCCCGGAGTCCTTTGTGGCACTGTTGCAGATCAACGCGGACGGCTCAACCACGGAAGTAAGCGGATCGCCCTTTTCGACCGGCTTCGGGCCTGGCTTGCAGTCGCTGCTGGTCGGTCCTCCGCGACCCTTCTAAGCTACGCGACTGTTGGAGATTGCTCACGAATGATGAGCTAACCCTGGCTGTGGCCGCTCGGTTTCGGTGGTTGCCCTGGCGGCCGGAGACCCAACCGTAACTTGTGCCGCAACGGCTTGCAGTCCAAGGACGCAGAGTGCGAACAGAGTCAGTTTAAAGATAAGAGTCACCCTCTTATCGCGATGAGTCTACAGCAACGTCGGATCAAGGACCAACTCCGCGTGCGCGTTAACAGGACCTTACCCTCACTGACATCCCTGAGAATAGCCACAGCCGCCAGGAAGGCATTTTAGTGATCATTCGTACTCATAGTTTGCTGCGACCAGATTTGTCGAATATTTCCAGTCTGGTATAGCATCCACTGGACGAGGATTCACCATGACACCGACCGCAACCTCACCCAGAACTGACGGAACCACAGCGGCCCACCAACCGCAAGCTGCGAACGGTTTGGCAATCGTGCGCGTGACGATCGGCGCGATGTTAGTGTCGGTCTTCTTCGAAAATTTGGGTAAAGGACTCTACAGACCGGCGGGTTACGCGAGTCTGATCAACTACTACATCGAGAAGGGTCATTCGCCAGCCGTGTGGAAAGCGGTAGAGGGGCTGGCCGCGAGCCACGCCGCGATGGCGGCTCCCATGCAGGCCATGACCGAGATCTCTCTCGGTATCCTGCTCGTCATCGGTCTGCTCACTCGGCCAGCCGCATTCGTGGCCTTTCTGTATCTCGGCAGCCTTTGGGTTTCGGAGTGGGGCACCTCATGGATCTGGGAACTGCTGGTTCCGGTGATGGCATCGCTCGGGCTCGCGATCGGACGCGCCGGCCGGCGATGGGGCGTTGACGCGTGGCTGGCGCAGCGCTGGCCATCTTCGCCTTGGTGGTGATCGGAACCGAGTTCCCGTGCGAGTGTCCGTCATCATCCCAACTCATAATGAAGCGCAGGCGATTGCGCGCGTTTTAGCGGATCTCCCGTCCGATCTCGTGACGGAGGTCATCGTTGTTGACAGCAACTCGAATGATGGGACGCCCGAGATCGCCGCAAGGATGGGAGCCCGCGTCATTCAGGAACCGCGCCGTGGCTATGGGCGAGCGTGCCTCACCGGGCTGGCCGCGGCAAATTCCCCTGACGTGGTTGTGTTCCTGGATGGCGACTACAGCGATCGGCCCTCGGAACTGCCAATTCTTTTAAATCCAATCACTGAGGGGCGCGCGGACATCACGCTCGGTTCCCGCCTGTGGGGGCGGCGTTCCGGTGGGGCCTTGCCTTGGCATCAGGCGTTTGGTAATCGTCTCGCCGCCGCCCTGATCCGGTTTCTTTATCGAGTGGAAATCACCGATCTCGGCCCGTTTCGCGCTGGCCGCGCCGATGTCCTGCTCGCTCTCGCCCTCGAAGAAACCACCTACGGCTGGGCGGTTGAAATGATCCTCAAAGGCGCACTAGCTGGATTCCGCGTGGTTGAAGTCCCGGTAAGCTACCACCCGCGTATCGGAAAATCGAAGATCAGCGGTACGCTGAAGGGCACGGTCGGCGCCGCCTGGTTCATTCTCAGCTTGATCGTGCGCTATTATTTCCGGCACCGAAGAGCCGGGACGCCACGTGGAGCGTGAGGCCTGCTATAGGGATTCTTACCCCTTATATATGCCTTGACACGTATATGCTCGGTGGAGTATATAAGGAGCGTGGAATCTGTATTCGAAATCATTGCGGAGCCGAACCGCCGCGCGATATTGAGCCTCTTGGTCTCGTCCCAACAGTCGGTGGGAGAGATCGAGCGCCAGCTTCGTATGTCGCAGCCGGCCGTGTCCAAGCACCTGCGAGTGCTGCGCGACGCCGGTTTCGTCGAGTCCACTGTGGACGCTCAGCGCCGTCTCTACCGGCTGAAACCTGAACCACTGCGAGAGATGGATGCCTGGCTGGCTCAGTTCCGGCGGTTCTGGTCCGCTCACGTGGATGCTCTCGAACGCCACCTTGATCGAATGAATAATGACCGCATGGAACAAGACCGCATGAATCCCCGCATGGACAAGAAACCACCAAAGAAACGGAAGACAAAATAAGAAGACGACGCGGCCCAAACCGCGAACGTGACAAAGGAGGAACGAATGAAAATCAAAATCACCGGTGTATACGTGGACAACCAGGACCAGGCCCTGCGCTTCTATACGGAGGTACTGGGTTTTGCCAAGAAGGCCGACTTCAGTCAGGGCCCATTTCGCTGGCTGACTGTGGCCTCGCCCGACGAGCCGGACGGCACTGAGCTGCAGCTGGCGCTGAACAACAACCCTGCTGCCAAAGAGTATCAGCAGGCGATGTTTCAACAAAGCCAACCCGCGGCCATGTTCTTCACCGACGACGTCAAGGGTGACTACGAGCGGATCAAGGCTCGCGGCGCCGAGTTCACGATGCCGCCCACCGACGTAACCGGCTCGACCATCGCAATGCTGAACGACACCTGCGGCAATCTCATCCAGCTGACGCAGCTGAAGCGTTGGTAAGGCAAGTTCGGCAGGGGCGCCCAACCTGTCGTTGGCCGTTGGTCGTCGGTCAGGGGTGTTGGCCAAAATGCATATTGCCAACGACGAACGACGAACGACCAACGACCAACGACCAACGACGGATCTCATAACGGAGCATCGCTGTAAAGAGCAATAGATGATCGATCGCGAACAATACATTCCGGGTCCGGCCAACATGGCGCGGATCCAAAAGGACCGGGGACCAAACGGCGAAGAAAAGTGGACGATCGTTCTCGTCAAAGAACTGCGCCACTCACCGGAAAAAGTCTGGGAGGCGATAACCGACCCGGCGCATCTGCGCGAGTGGGCTCCCTTTGTAGCCGATGGGAGCTTGGGCACGGTTGGAGCCACGGTGAAGCTCACCACCGTGGGAGCGCCCGCGCTGCGCGTCACCGAAACAACCGTGACGCGAGCCGATGCTCCCGAGGTGCTTGAGTACAACTGGGGTGGCTTCGATATGCGGTGGGAACTCGAAGCCTTTGCTGGCGGCACACGCCTGACACTGTGGACCAACATCGGTCACCGCTTCATCGCCATGGGCGCTGCCGGTTGGCACATTTGTTTCGATGTTCTGGATCACCTGCTCAGTGGAACGCCCATCGGCCGCATCGTCGGCCCCGAGGCCATGAACTTCAGCGGCTGGCAGCGCCTGCACGCGGAGTATGCCAAGCAGTTCGACGTTGAAGTGCCGAACCGGGCGCCGCTGGCGGATCGGAAATCATGAAGGGAGTGAACTCGGCTCGTGTTCAAAACTAGGAGACGAACCTGGGGCGCTCGCTCAACCGGGCACCGATGAGCCGCCCGTCCCATAGCGAAAATTGATGACCACCACAACGGGGAGGACACAGAAATGTCGCTATTGGCAGAAATCCTTGTGTTGAAGAATGGCTCAATCGGAAAGCTTTTTCACTATACGCGGCATATTCGGGCTGGGCAGGGGTGACCTCGCCGAGATTGTGGCGTACCCACTCTAGTTGCAAAGAACGCGACTAGAATGGGCCGCCACGCTCGGCGGTTACACTTCCGAGAAGGGCGGGCCACCCCCACGTTTTATAACCATGGCTAATCCTAAGCATAAACCTAGCCACTCGATCGGCGCTCATCTTCGGGGGCGAGAAATCGTCTGCTTGACAGGGGAAACGCCTGCTTTGGTTGAAGTCACTAGTATCGCGCTTCGCAGAAGTGCTAAGTCTTCAGTGCCAGCGTGGCTATCGGTGCGTCGGCGAGAATAAGACTCAAGGATGGGTCTATGTCACGCAAAGTGGGCCTGGCAATCTCGTATTTCATTGCCATCGTTTTCACCTTGTCGATTCTGCTGCCTTCTCTTTACTGTCTCCGCCACGGATGCAGGGGACCGGGTGAGCTCGATGCTTTCATGCCCGCCTTCGCTCTTATTCCGTTTGGCGCAATTGCTACGGCATTCTCATTGCGCAACGCCATACAGCAGATCAGAAAAAGACAGTCATGGTCGTGGGTTTTCTGGCCTCTGGCAACTATTTTCGCGATTGTTCTTGTCGGTACAATTGTTTTCATCGCGTGGGTAATTTATGAGACCGCATTCCATCGTAGCTTTCCTCATTAGGGTGTGTTTCAAGAATAGGGTTGGGCGAAGGGCAAGACGTCAAAATCGTCACCCTAACGTCGCAAATTCAGGGTCAGATTAGGATCGGACTATTTTCCGCCAATGTTAGGATGGGGCACCCGCTTCGCGGAAGCGCTAAGGCTTCTTTACTAACGTGGCTATCTGCACGTCAACGAAAATAAGATGTCTATGTTACGCAAGCTAGGCTTCGCAATCTCGTATTTCATTGCCATCGTTTTCACCTTGTCGATTCTGCTGCCTTCTCTTTACTGTCTCCGGCATGGATGCAGGGGACCGGAGGGCGACGCTTTTATGCCCGCCTTCTTTCTTACTCCGCTGGGCACAATCGCTACGGCCGTCTCACTGTACAACGCCATACAACAGATTAGAAAAAGACAATCATGGTCTTGGGTTTTCTGGCCCGTTGCAATGATTTTCGCGATTGTTCTGCTCGGCGCAATTGCTTTTATCGCGCTCTTGATTTATGAGCTTACAATTCATCATCGTTAAAAGCGGGGTGCCACCATCTTTCTGAACTGCTACCGAACCAGAAGAGGCTTCCACTTGCGGAGGTTGCAGGTTCGCTTGAACGCAGTTAAATTAGGTGCGAGAGTTGGGAGGCGTACATGAAAAGGCCCGTCGCGGTGGAATCTGCCTCTGCATTCATCTCTGCTTCTGCATTCATCGATGAGAGGATCAAGGAACTTGGGGACTGGCGCGGGAAGATGCTCGCGAGAGTGCGCGGAATCATACACGAGGCGGACCCTGAGATCGTGGAAGAACGGAAGTGGGTCAGGGCGACATCGCCGGGGACTCCCGTCTTTTCCCACGGCGGCATCGTCTGCACGGGAGAGACGTACAAGAGCGTCGTGAAGATTACATTTGCCAAGGGAGCTGCGTTGAAGGATCCTTCTGGTCTATTCAACTCCAGCCTCGAGGGGAATGTCAGGCGCGCTATCGACATCCACGAAGGCGACAAGGTCGATGAGGGGGCCTTGAAGGATCTCATCCGCGCTGCAGTGACGCTCAATCTGAAAGGCAAGAACAAGCCGAAGGCCGGGCAAAAATCCCCACTTTAAATTTCGGCAAAGAGCGCGAAATTTAGAACGGGGCACCCGGCAGCAGGCGGGCCGACCGCCTCGCAAAAACAATCTGCTATGGAAGCCTCCAGCCAGAATAAAGCCCATTCAGCCAACGAGGGTCGAACGCTCGTCATCATGGCGAAAGCGCCAAGACCGGGCGCGGTCAAGACCCGACTGGCTCCCGGCCTTTCTCCTGCGGCTGTTGCTGATTTCTATTGCTGTCTTCTCGACGACACGCTGGCGCTGGCGCGGTCCTTGGCCGGTGTGGAAGTTGCGATCATGTGCCCGGACTCGGACGTCGACGAGCTGGCGCAGTTGGCACGCAGTGAAGCGCGTGTCGTCGCCCAGAAAGGTGAAGGCCTTGCCGCGGGCCTCACTTCGGTGTTTGCGCACTTCGCGGAAGGTCGTCGAACGAACGCACGTCGAACGAATTCACCCCCGCGACGCATCATTGCATTCAACAGCGACAGCCCACACCTGCCGCGTTCTGTTCTTGAAGACGCGTTCGAAACGCTGGCCGCCCATGACGTGGTCGTTGGACCGACGCACGACGGAGGCTACTATTTAGTCGGGGCAAAGGCTTCTCATCCTACGCTTTTTGCAGGCGACGGAATGGGCACCAGCAGCGCGCTGGAGAGACTCCTGGCGCGCGCACGAGCGCTTGAGCTTTCCGTAGGTTTCGCAGATCGTTTTTATGACATCGACGTTGCAGACGATTTGGCTCGGTTAGCAGAGGAGTTGCGGCTGGCTCCGGCAAGGGCGCCACGCACGGCGGCCTGGCTGAAAGAGTGGGATTCAACCGCTCATTGACCCGGACGGCCGGTCGGCCAATTCTCAATGAGCGCCATGGCCGATTTCGACAGTTAAACGTGAGACGATTTTGCGTGAGTTGAATGCGGAGGACGCGGCGAGCTTCGACCTGCCAGCCACGACAAAAGAAGCGCGACATTGCCGATATTGAGCACCGCCACGCTCTTGTACGAGTCCATGAGAGGAAAGGCCAGGAGGACGCAAATCGCGGAGATGACGAGACTAGTGCCCTCGACTCGGGTGATGCGGGGTTTACGCGAGGCGAACCGAACGCACAGAATGCCCATCCCCAGCAAACTCGCCGTTAAACTGAGCATATAAAGCGCGGACAAATGTAACGAACTAGCGAATAAAGTCCCTCCCAGAAAGCGCAGAGCGCCGTACGCAATGAACCCAAAGAATCCGGCAGCCCAGAACCTCACAGTGGTAGCCATTACGACGATGCTTCCAATGATGAGTAGCCAGCCAATCGCTATTTGAGATGTAATTGCTGCCGTCTGGGCGAGCGCACAGCCAGCCATGAATGTCGCGGCGATGCAAAAGGCGGCAACCAGTTTGCCCGCGATCAGAAATCCAGACTTGACCTGCTCCTTCACTGGTCGCTTGTCGCCTATCACGAGGCCAATTCTACGACACTCAGGGTTCTGAAACCTACAGCTGGCGAAAAATCCCCATTCCACTTGTTGGTCGGGTTCCATGCCCAGAATTATGTCTTGGAAAAAGGGATAAGAAACGGTCAAACTATACAGGCGTTACGAACGCGTGTGGATTCAGAGCCTTGTAGGGCTGGTGCTGGGAGTGGGAACTTGTGGTGGCACAGTTCCGGACGGGCACGGGAGAATTGTAATTGTGAAGATCACCTCCGAGTGGAGAGTGTACATTCTCGGCGCCATGTTGTGCGTGGCGTTAACCATCTGCTCACGCAACTTCGGCGATCGGGGTGGGCCATACTTCATGGCCTCTTTGACGCTTGCGAGCATCTTGTACCTCTTGGCGGTCCGCGAGTTTTTCGCTACGCCAAGGTTTTCCCGGCGCGTTGTCGTCATTGGGCTCGTCCTGGCTGCCGCGTGGAACATTGCGTTTCTTCGGCTGCCCGCCGGCGCCGATGATGATATTCATCGCTATGTTTGGGATGGCCGCCTGCAGAGGCTCGGCTACAACCCCTACATTGTCGTTCCCAGCGATCCTGCCGCCGAGAGGCTGCATACTCCGGAAACCCGCACCTTGAACAACCCGGATCTACCGAGCCCTTATCCAGCAGGAGCAGAGCTTTTTTTCCGCGCCGTAACCGCGATTCAGGAATCGACCTTTGCACTGAAAGTAGCATTTGTGGTTTGCGAGTTCGCAATCGTTTTCGTCTTGCTTGATGTCTTGCGTCGTACCCGGCAGCTATCGCACTTGGTTCTGGCATTCGCCTGGAACCCATTGTTGGCCGTTGAGGTGGCGGGAAGCGGTCACATTGATATTGTTGGCACGGTATTGCTGGTGGTGTCCGCCGCTGCGCTAGTGCGCCGATGGCGGGCGACAGCGGCCGTCGCACTTGGGCTGGCGATCGCAGTGAAATTTCTGCCGGTCGTACTCTTGCCCCTCTACTGGAAGCGGGTTCGTATTCGCGACGCCGCGCTGGCGGTTGCCGTGGTTGCAGCCCTGTACCTGCCATTTCTCAATCATGGCCGCATTCCGATCGGCTCGCTGGGTACGTATGTGCAGACCTTCCGCTTTAATGGCCCCGTGTTTGCAATACTCGATCGCGTGGCGCCGCCGCAGTTGCTGGCAGGCCTCGCAGTGCTCATCGGATTAGCGACTTCAACCTGGCTGCGACGGGCAAAGCGCGAGATGTCTCTGGAACAGTTTGCCTGGCCTATGGCAGCATCTCTTTTGTGCGCACCCGCCGTATTCCCGTGGTATCTTCTCTGGCTGCTGCCATTTCTGACTTCGGCCTCGACGCTGCTGATCATCATCTGGACTGTCAGCATTTTCCCGACTTACGTCATGTGGCACTTGCGCACGCTTGGACATCCGTGGGGAGCGCTTCCTGGTTGGGTAATGCTGCTGGAATACGGATGCGTGGCAATTGCTGGTGCAATTATTGCCTTTCGCCGTTTGGCACGACCAACGACCATGCCCTTAAACGATCAAAATACAGCCATTTAGATGGCGAGTCGCTTGCAATCTTGACAACTTCACATATTGTGAAGTATTCTCGATAAGTGGTCATCGTTACGCGAAAGCATCTGAGCGAGGCGATGGAACGCTATCCGGATGCGGCGAACGAAATCGAAGCTTGGGTGGGTATTGTCGAGGGAGTCCGCTGGCACAATTTTGGCGAAGTGCGCGGTATGTTTAAGGATGCCGATAACGTCGATGGCTACGTAATTTTTGACATCAGACGGAAGGCTTATCACCGTTATCCACTATGCGAAGACGACGAAAGAAATGCAGACCAAGGGACATGTTTACGTCCGATCTTTCTTGACGCATAAGGAATACAACAGCCGTAGTAACTGGGATAGAAGATTTGGGACAACATGAGCAAAGTTCTCGCGAACCCGGCAGAAATGATCGCGCACGGCGCTCCCCGCGTCATACACAATGACGCGGAGCTTGAAGTCTATACCGACGCTCTCTTCCAATTAACAGCTCTAGAAAGCCCCTCTCGCTCGGAATTGGATGCAATCGAACTCCTAACCTTGCTGGTGGAACGTTACGAGCAAGAGCATTATCCTATTCCTGCGGCTGATCCGGCTTCCGTTGTGCGGTTTCTCATTGAACAGCAGAATCTCACGCAACGCGACCTGATTCCTCAATTTGGTTCGGAGAGTGCGGTTTCGATGTTTCTTTCGGGACATCGGAATCTCACGGTTGAACAGGTGCGGAAATTGAGCGCCCGGTTCAAACTTCCCGCTGATGTTTTCATCCCAAAGAGGGCCAAGAGAGCAAGAGTCTAATACCGAAACAACTCGTGTATAAATTGTGAAGTCGGTTCCTTTTCCGCCTATCTTCATCAACATTAAACCTGCCGTCTGACCATGCGAGAACACAATCACCTGAGCTCTGCTGTATAATTTTGCGGCCAGCCGACGAAGGCTGTGAATGGCTGGCCTGGGGTACTGCGCCGAAGTGCGATTCCTGTATCCCAAAGCTTTTGCCCGTCATCCAAGACTTCATTCGTTCAATTCACCGAGGAGCGAACTCTATGAGAAATGCCCGCCGTTTAACCGTGATGGGTCTTCTGTTTTGCGGAGTGCTGGTCCTTGCTGCAAACTCCTGGGCGCAGAATCGCCCGCCAATTCTCGAACAGATTGCCAAAACCTACGGTATCGATTCGTGGGACAAGATTGAGGCCATCCGCTACACCTGGAACGGGGAGATTACTGGACTCTTCAAAGCTGCTCACAAGTGGGAATGGGAGCCTAAGACCGGAAAAATCAGCTACGAAGGAACGGATAAAGAGGGTAAGCCGGTCAAGGTTTCGTATGACAGTTCGCAGCTCAGCAGTCAATCCGACCAGGTGAAGAATGAGGTCGAACCGGCTTTCGTCAATGATAATTACTGGCTTCTTTTCCCCTTCCATGCTTACTGGGACACCAGCGCTACCGTGACCGATGAAGGCATGAAGAAACTGCCGGTGGGCGCCGGCTCAGCCACGTTAGTCTCAGTGAAGTATCCCGCGGAAGCCGGCGGTTATACGCCCGGCGACACCTGGGAACTCTATGTCGGCAAAGACAACCGCGTCGAGTACCTTGTCTTCCACCACGGCGGGACCAGGAAGCCGAGCCTGGTCAACGCAAGCTGGACCGGCTACAAAAAGGCAGGTCCTCTGCTCGTCTCCACGGAGCACCGCGGCACCGCCGACGGCAAGCCCCTGCACATTTTTATTTCGGACGTGGCGGTTAAGCTGACCGGTTCGGACAAGTGGATACCCGCGCAATAAGAGAAATAATTGGAAGAGTGGCCCACTCAAGGCATAACGGGGTCTAGCAGACATAGACGAGCTTGAGTGGGCCACCCGCCAGTCAACAAGTGCATCGGGAAAAAGCAATCAACCCACGGCACGTCAGCTAGTGGCCTTGAACTTCGCGACGATCGCCGTGATGTCGTCGTGTTGCTCCTGAAAACTGAATCGCTGAACACTATCTACGATTGCTCTCAATAAAGCCTGGCACGGCAGGTCCCGATGTTGCTGGAGCGATTCGATCAGGCACCGCTCGCCAAATTCCTCTCCTCGTTCGTTACTGGCTTCTGTGATGCCATCGGTGTAAAGCGCGAGCACGTCTCCGGGAGAAAGCTCCTGCTCCCGCATCGAGCAATTCCACTCTCTGAACAGCCCGAGCAGCGTGCTGGTGGACTCGAGCCGATCGACCCTGCCGTCGCTTCTTACCAGGAGACCTGACAAATGGCCGCAATTGACGTAGCGCAGTCGCCGCGCGGCCTCATCGTAATCGGCAAAGAAAAGCGAGGCATAGGCACTGTCGGCGGTGTTGTCATAAAACAGGCGGTTCACGGACCGGAGCAACGCCTCCGGGTGATCGAAGGCCAGCGCCGACTGGCTTCGCAGGCTAGCCTGCAAGTTCGCCATCAGCAGAGCGGCGGCGATTCCCTTACCGGAAACATCGCCGATAATCCAACCCAGCCGCTGCGGCCCGAGATTCAGGAAATCGAAATAATCGCCTCCGACCTGCCGCGCCTGCAGGCAGATACCCGCGTACTCGACCGATTTCAGCTCCGGCTGAATCTGCGGAAACAACCGCGCCTGCACCTGCCGCGCTATTTCCAGCTCCTGGGCGGTGCGGCGTTCGGATTCGAGTTTCTCGGCGTGCGCCCGCCGGCGCAACTCCAGGCTTTGCCTCACCTCATCGAAGCCTTCCAGGCCAAACGCATTCCCGTCCGGATCCTCGAAACGCGCATAGGTGCCGCCCCACCCCGGCGTCTCTGGAGCAGTTGTGAAACGAACGCCGCGTTCGCTCCATTCTTTGTACTTGGCGTGGACATCTTCGGTCATGAACAGGACCCAGCGGTAGCCGCCAATCAATTGGTATTCCGGCTGGTCGGGCTTTGGTTCCACCAGCGCGAGATTCGCGCTACCGTCGGGAGGCGCCACTTCGATCCAGCGTTCGCCGGTGGCAAGGCTGCGTTGTTCCAAGATGAGTTCGAAGCCCAATTGTTGCAGGTAGAACCGCTTACTCACTTCCAGATCGCGGACGAAAACAACGATGTCCTGGATCGACAGATAGGGCTCTTCGCGACCCGGGCGAAGCACGGTCCGGTTCGCCCACGAGAGAAAAGCATCGCTGGCCATCGACGCGATTATAACGGGCCCGACTGTAGTTCATGGTCGGAACTGGTGTTCCATACAGCAAAGAAGCGCCCGCGGCTACGCCTTCAGTGACGGGTGATTTGTTGCAATCCACTGTTCGAGAATCGCAATGAATTCTTTAGTCTTCGCGAGAATCTCTGTTGCCTCGGTCTCAGTAGCGACAAAGGCGTCGTCATAGTCAATTACATTCCGCTTGCGTCGGCACCTGTCGAAGTAATCTCCGTACGGGCCCGCAACTTTGCCGGCGGCGAGCTTAACGGCTTCAAAAGAGATTCTGTGGTGCCCGGCGCCCACGACGCGGTAACCGGCGCATGCAATCGCCATTTTTGCTGCTTGCAGCGCGGCATTGTATGCCGTTGCAAAGCGTCTGTCTGCCGACACGCTATCCAAAAACGCATCGGCCAAGTCGCGGGAAATAACTGCCCGCAGTCTGTCAAGCTCCCGCTTCGAAGTTTTGTGCTGCTGAACTTCCTTACTTGCCAGCAACTGCGTCCAGGTCACGCCGTTCACCTTTCACGAACTCGAGCCTACCTCTCAACACGGTTGTCAAGAAGTGATCGCCCCTGGCGACTTTTTTGCGGAATTCGTCCACGGAGTAGTTTGTCACATTCACCTCCCGGCCGAGCCGCTGTTCAACTTTTCGCAGAGGCGGTGCCAGGTCCCCCAAGCCTACGTTGCCAATCACCATCAGATCAATGTCACTGGCTGCACGTTCTTCGCGGCGTGCTATCGAGCCATACACGAAGGCGCAGCCGATCCGGTGCGCAAAGGGCCGAAGCGCGATTTTGAGGGTCGGAATCAGTCCCGCCGTCTTTTCAAATATGCTCCGCAGTTCTCGGAAGAGCGGGGAGCGGGTCTCTGCCTTAAAGTACGTTCGGCGCCCATCCTTGCGCTGTTGCAATATGCCAGTCTGCTCTAGCGAGCGAAGTTCGCGTTGCAGGCTCGATGGCCGCGTGTTGAGAAATTCCGCCAACTCGGAGAGATACCACCATTTGTCTGGCCGGGTCAGAGTTGCCGCAAGCACACCCTGTCGCACACTCGGGAAGAGGCTATCCAGCGCTGGGACATTCTTACGCATAATGCGTATATTATTACGCAATCTGCGTAGATTGCAACCCCATGCGATCAGGCTGGTTGTGCCGGAGAGCGCCATATCTCCCGCACGCTGCCTCGGGCGCTACGCGCTCGTTCCACACAGTGTTCACGAATCAGCTTCTCGCCATCACGACCGTAGTGCAGGAACTGCTCAGCTTAGGCAGATCGCGATTTGCAGCCGTGCGGATTTCGAGTTGTGGGCGCTCGCCCCGAATGATCGGACAATAAGAGTCAGGTTGTAGCAGTGCGCCCTGCAAGCGCCTCCGTCCGGCACAGCCGCCGTGACAGGAGTCTCGGAACTCGCAGGGCTGGCATGCGTCGGGAAGGGTGCGGGCTTGCTCGAAGGCCGGGGAGTCTAGAATGTCGAGCCCCATCGAGATCAAGTCTGGAAGCGGCTCCCCTGGTCCTGGCCAATAGACGCAGGGTTGTGTCGTGGCTCTCGGTGTCACTCGTACAGTGCTCACGCCACAACCGGCTCGGAGCGGCGGGAGCCCCGCCATCGCTCGAACCAACGGCTCGCCAATCGCAATCACATCGGTTTCCTCAAAGAGGCGCCGGAACCCCTCCCAGTACTCTTCGTAGCTCAAGACATAGACGTCCGATCGCACGGCTTGGTACACATTCACTCGCAAAGGGGCGTCGAACTGTTTGGCCACTCGCGCCACATCCGCTAAACGCAAGTAGTTCGACTTCATCATGACGGCGATGATGGTTACAGGAATATGCAGCCTGAGACACCGTTCTGCCTGCTGATGAATGAGGGCCCAATTGCCGTCTCCACGCTGTGCATCTTGTTCCGCTTGCGTTGGATAATCGAGAGAGAACTCAATATCGTGAAAAGCGCGCAACTCGTCGTCCTCTAACACAGCAACACTGTGACCATTGGAAGTGATGGTGAGCTTGACCGGTTTCGTTCGCAAGTAGGCCAGTATCGCCTTGAAGTCGGGATGCATGCCGTTCTCGCCGGTGCCGAGATTCACCGACCTTACGGGCAAGCGTTCCATGACTGCCTTCACTTGATCCAGGGAGAGACGGTCCGCGCGAGTTGGATCGCGGTAGCAGAAGGCGCACGCGAGATTGCATTCGTTGGTAAGGCCAAGCCCGAGCGAAATACCAGCATCAGGTGTCATGCGAGATCCGTACGATGGAGACTGGGCTGTGACGTTGTTCATGCGCCGCCTTTGATCACTGGACCTGCACGATGTGCGAGGCAATGCGTGTAGCGGGCGACTGCGGCAAACTCAGGTCGCCTGCCCAGTATGCGCTCTAGTTCCACTATCCGCTCGTACTTATCATCTCGCGAAATCTTCTGCGGCAAGTAATCCGACAGCACTCGTACGCCACGCTCTGCGGTTGCCGTGAGCGACGATTTGACCAGCATGGCCTGCAGGCTCTCCGCCGTAAATAGCCGCACCCTTCCTCCGTACAGGGACTCGTGTCCCCACTCAGCGGTGAGATTATGCTCGGTCGCGGCCAAGTCGCCGTCTTGTATCGCGGCTTTTAACACCTCACCTGCCTGGTTACGCACCAATACCGAGATTATGCTGGACGAGTCTCGCAAGACGCGAGCAGCACAGCGCAACACAGAACACGGGTCGTCGACATATTCCAGGATATTGTGGCAAAGAATTACATCAAACGACTCGGCCGGGAACAAGTTTGCGAATTGGGCGGCATCGCCGTGTTTCAGCGCAATCCTTTCTGTAACTTCTGCTTCCTGCGCGGCACGCCTCGCGAAATCCAGCATCGGTACGGACGCATCCAGCAATGTGACATGAAGGCCAAGTCGAGCCAGGCGCACCGCGATGGCGCCAGTACCGCACCCAACATCTAGAACGTGCAAAGACCGTGTGGCCTGCGGGAGAAACTCCTGCAAGTTGGCGAAGGCGAGGTCGAGGCGCAATCGGCCCTCGGGCGTCTCGAGGTAGGCGGCGTACCTCGCTGCGCCGGTCTGGAACCGTCCGAAGTCGTCATCGTCATTTGCGGTCATTTTTCTTCATGCGTCCTTCATGCGCCGCTCAGGCGAATTCGCCCCGTTCGAGTCGCAAGTTGAGTACCAGAGCGTATACCGAAAGGATTAGGAACGACAAGTCGGCCTAGGGGAAGTCCCGGGGTGGCTGGACACGAGCCAGGTGCAGTGGCATCACGAAGCTGCATCAGAAAAACTTGGTCTTGAATGCATCGTGTCGCTGGCGAGCCACATTCAACAGCGCATTGAATTCAGGCTCATTTCGCAATCCGTTCAAGAGCGGATCGGTTGTGAAATACGGATAACAAAAGAATCCGCCTTCAATGCTTCGACGCAATACCCGGAGAGCGGAGGGTTTGTCTCCCAATATTGAGTAAGCTTGTGAAATCTTGTACATGCCTTCGGGGTCGCCAACTCCGCGTTCTCCGATCTTGTTCTCCAAACCGTGCAGGATTTCAAGTCCCTTGGCATCCCTATGCGCGATCGAATTACTGAACGCCGTGCCGATTTGCGTATACAGGGAAGGATCGAGCTCGTAGGCACGATCGAAATCTCTGGCGGCCTGCTCTGTGTTCTTCAGGTAGTACTCTCCAAAGCCACGGTAGAACAAGACGAAAGCGGAGTCGTTAAGATCAGGCAAGCTACGAAGAAACTTGTCGTACTCTCCGAGATAGAGGTAGGTGTTAAAGAATGAGCCGTTGGCTTTGACTAAGGGGTCGAGTTGGAGCGCAAGCTCGCACTCTGCGACCGACTCGTTTAGCATACCCGCAAAGCGGTAAGCATATCCCAGTTCCCAATGTGCCCCCGCGTGGTTCGGATTCGTTTTGAGAGCATCGCGCAACAAGGGCACGGCTTGTTCTACTTTCCCTGTGTCGACGAGTAGATTCGCCAGAAAGATTTGTGCGTCCAATTGCGACGGCTGTATCGCTAGTGCGCGTTCATAAGCGGTCTGCGCGCGGTGGTACTGCTCGCGGCCGCCAAACTCGAACGTGGCGTCCGAGGTATAGGACGCTCCCAGGTACGCCCAGGCGGAAGCGTAGTTCGGGTCGATCTCGGTCGACTTCTCCAGCATCTTGATTGCCAGAGGAAATTTGTGCTGGCCGTGAAGGTCGACACCTCGCAGGTAGTATTCGTAGGCGAGCGGATTTACAGGCGCATCGGGCTTGATCCTCTCCACCTCGGACGGTGACAGGTTCAGCTCCAGGTCTTTGATAATCTGCTGGGCCACATTATCTTGGACTCGCAAGAGCTTGTCGTATTTCAGATCGATCGTGCCTCTGCCGAGAATCCTCTCGGTCTTACCATCAATCAATTGATAGGTGATGCGCAGATCATCGTCGTCGCGGATGAAGCTCCCTATCAGAAGAGTGTCAACATTCAGATCTGCCGCGACCTTTTGAATGTCGATGACCTGGTTTCGATATTTCTCGACTGCTGCGGAAGGTCTGGTCGTCAGCGAGCTCACGTAGCCGAGCTTGGTAATGACGGCGTCGGCAAGCGAGAATCCCAGGAAATCGTCGTCGGGATCTTGCCTAAGGTTCTGTAGTGGAAGAATTGCCAAACTGCGATTTGCCGCGACCGCGTGGCTTGTCCTGGGCTGCGTCGGATGTAAAAATCTTGTGATTGCTAAGATCGCGACTAGCAGTGCGACAGCAGCAATCGACACCACCGTCCGTCGGGTCGCCTTGCGTTCTTTCCACCTGGGCGGTAGGGCGATCGGCTTCGCGTCTTCCGTCTCGGGAATGTCCGCTCTAGCCACCTGCATTACCTTTTGGCCTTTTCGGTTTGCGGCCTCGCCGGCCAATTGAGGTGCCGGAACAGCCAAGCCAAAACGCCCTTTCTCCTCCCCCCAAGTCCTGACCTCGGCACTGAAGCGATAACCTCGCCCAGGCACGGTCACGATGAAATGAGGGTCGCCGGGAGAGTCACCGAGAGCTCTGCGGATCATCGAAACTTGCTGGGTCAAGTTCGACTCCTCCACGAAACTGTCCGGCCACAGCGCTTTCATGAGTTCTTCTTTGGAGAGCATTCGCCCGCTGTTCTGGACCAGCAGCAGGAGCGTGTCGTAGGTCTTCGGCGTGAGTGCTACAGCCCTTCCTTCTTTCAGCAAAAGATGCTGGATGGTATCTAGAAGAAACGGACGGAATTCGTAAAGCTGTGCCCTCCTGGTCCCTTCCAAACTTGGCTCGGAGTGGTTGGCTGTACTCATTGACCAGCTTCTGGCAGGCGATCCCTAAACCGCTCGCCCGCCGGTACGGCGGACCCTTTTATGAGCCAGGGTCCGTTGTCGTTGAGATTTTCACGAGGAGGCTCAGAATTAATTCTCGGCTCTCAGCACCTCATCCACCAAACATTATGGGGAGCGAAAAATCAGCTCTGAAACTGCGCATCATTCTACAACAAGAATAAGGGCGCGGAAACGTTGAAGAACAGGCCCCCCACCTGGGCCAACTCTTGTGAGCAGCGATCGCGAATCCCGTCTCTCGACCTTTGCTTTCCAGCTAGATACAGCTTTCCTAATTTTTTTGGACGGATTTTAGAGATCTTTTAGGACCCTCGCAGGACGGTTCTGCCGTTTCCGAGCGAGAGTGGGTCCGGTCGACGCGAATATGCGGCGATGGTCGGACTGCCCAGTCTCGGCTTGGCAGCGGCCAAACTAACCAAAATAGGAGATTGATCTAATGACACACGCAGGAAAAACAACCTACGCTGGCAAGTGCCTGATGTTGCTGGCGCTTGCCTTCGCCGTCCTCACCGCTGCAGTCCAGCCGCTGGCGGCGGAGGTCCACAAAGAGACTTTCAAGCTCTACCCCAACCCACCCTTCGAGACCTGCTTTGGGTCCACAGCCACGGCTGAGGTTACGGTGGTCCGCGGCAGTCTTGCTGACACGTTATATATAAAAGGACAAAACTTCCAGCCTAACCTGGGCTTCGATCTGTTCACCATCCAGCGCAGCGAGTTGTTGTCCGATGGCCAGGTCGATCCCAACTTCACCAACTTCGGATTGGCGTGGTATCAAACCGACCTTAAGGCAGATCAGTACGGAAATCTCAACGCGACCATTCATACCATTCTCCTGGACCAGATCTTCGGTTTTGATCCAGATACCAGCTTGGCACCGACCAACGCGCTCCATGTCGGTTTTTGGTTCGACAACCCCCAGGATGCAGTTCCTTGCGGCTTCGATGCGAACAAGCCAACCCCGTTCAATGGTCAGCACGTAGCCGGCCCCAACGCGATGATCAGTGTGCCGAACGCGAAGACCAATCTTGGACCGTTGTGCACTGCTCCCATCAAGCAGGGCAACACGTACGTCTGCAACATCAACCAGTAGCGTCCGTCCGCACTTCGGGGGTGGACGAGAAAAATAACCGCCCCTCGGAAGCGGGATTGAGCACAAACAGAAAAAGGAGAATTCAAATGAAAACCCAAGACCTTCGCACTTTTCGATCAGTTTTGGTAGTCGCGACGCTGCTGATCGCCCTGAGTCCCTTCGGGCTTACGCAGAACACCGCCAACAGTACCGCCGTTACCGTGCCCCACCTGATCAAGTTCAGCGGCGTGCTGAAAAGCGACGCGGGCGCGCCGAAGGCGGGTATCGTCGGCATAACCTTCGCTTTTTACAAGGACCAGCAGGGCGGCGCGCCGCTTTGGCTGGAGACGCAAAACGTGCAGGCGGATGCAAACGGCCGATATACCGCAATGCTGGGAGCCACCAAGCCGGACGGACTGCCCATGGAATTTTTCAGCTCCAACGAGGCGCGCTGGGTGGGCGTGCAGCTGCAAGGACAAAACGAACAGCCGCGCGTGCTGCTGGTCAGCGCACCCTACGCGCTGAAGGCTGCAGATGCGGAAACGCTCGGCGGGAAACCGCTTTCCGCATTTCAACTGGCCGCGCCACAGTCTAGCGGCAGCGGCGCAACGCAAAACGCGTTGCCACCCGCAGACCAGGCCAACGAGATCACTTGCGCGAGCGGGTCGGCCTGCCAGACGGGCTTCATTCCGCAATTCTCCAGCAACGGCGGAAGAGCTAAAGTCGACAACTCAGTGATCACTCAAAGCGGGACCACCATCGGAATCGGGGGGAATCTTTCGCTGAGCGGGAACCTAAACTCGAAGGGGGAAGTGTTGGGCCAAACCGGCTCCTTTACAGGCAACACCAGCGGGGCTGTCGTGAGCGTCGGAAATCAAAACGCGTCGGGCATAGCAGTCCTAGGCGTCAACACGAATACCAATGGTGGTGGCGTCGGGGTGCAAGGTAACGGCCCTAACGGCGTGATAGGAAATGGCACCACGCGAGGAGTGACGGGGACCGGCCTCATCGGTGTGGAGGGCGATGCTACGGGCACGAACAGTATAGGTGTGTCAGGCACTGGTTCCACCGGGATGATCGCGACTGGAGTGGGTAACAACAGCACAGGCGTTGCAGGTACCGGTGGTTTCGTCGGCGTGGAGGGCACAACTTCCAGCACCTCGTCCACGTCAGTCGGGGTGTTCGGCCAGGCAACCGCCAGCAGCGGAGGCGCAACCGGCGTGGTTGGCGAAAGCAGCTCCGGCAACGGCGTCTTCGGGACATCGTTTGCAAAGAGTGGAACAACCTATGGCGTGCTGGGGATAAACAGCAATCCCTCCGGAGTTTCCGCTGGCGTGGAAGCAGAGAGTTTTGCCACCAGCGGTACTACATGGGGCTTGGTGGGCGCCACCCACAGCCCGAACGGCATAGGCGCGGTCGCCTTGGGTGATGGAGAAAGCAACGTTGGATTTGGCATCATCGGTTGCTGCGCAGTGGGGGTTTGGGGAGATACTGGCCAAAACGGTAATACCCCGGCTGGCGTAGTTGCTACCGCTGACGATGCCAAGGCACTGTTTGCTGCCAACAACAGCCCTTCCGGAGTCATGACGGCCGCTTTTCTTTCCGAGGGAGCCGGGGCCGCCTTAGTGGCCGGAGGATTTAAGCAGAGCTGTTCGTTCGACAATAACGGCGACCTCTTCTGCCAAGGCTCAAAATCAGCAGTGGTTCCGGTCGATAGTGGTCGCCGCCAAGTCGCTCTCTACGCGGTCGAAGCGCCACAAAACTGGTTCGAGGACTTTGGTAGCGGAACACTAGCCAAAGGTTTGGCAACGATAGCCCTCGAACCAACCTTCGCCCAAACCGTGGATGCAACCTCCGACTATCACGTCTTTCTGACTCCGCAGGGCGACTGCCGCGGCATATATGTCAGTAACAAATCGGCTGCTGGATTCGAAGTGCACGAACTCGGCGGCGGGCAGTCGAACGTTGCCTTCGAGTACCGCATTGTGGCATTGCGTCGCGGCTACGAAAACGTCCGCCTGGACGACAAGACCGAGATGGTGGCGAAGTGGAAAGCGGGCATCCCCAAACCGTTGGACAAGCCGGGGCCGCCAGTGCTGCCATCGTTAGGGCCGGGAGCCGCGGCGAATCTTCCCGGGAATGTCCAACCAGCTAAAACACACAAATAACACTCGCTGACCGGTCGAGACCATCGCCCGCTCAGGGCGGGCGATGGTACTTCGAAAAAGGAGATGAATTAAGAAACGTTACGCTTCAGTCTTACCGACAATCTGCTTAGTCCCGGCGCTTGTTGGTGCGCGCGCTGCGCGGGGCACGATGAAGTCGTCCTCTTCGCAAGTATCCGTTCCGCACCTCGTGAAATTCCGTGGCACGCCAACGGAACCGCGCGAGGGGTTGGCGCTCCGCGCGCGATGTCTTGGCGGAGCTTCTCCTTCGGCGAAGTCAGCGGGAGGACAGCTTCAAGAGCCATCCAGAGCGAGTTTTCGCGAACAACGGTTTGAGGAAACTGCGATAGCGATGGGACTCTGTCCAGCAATGAATTGCGGCGAAGGTTCCGCGTCTCACGAAACAATTCTTAAGGAGCACTTTATGTCGTGGATCGTCACATACCGCCATGGATTCTGCCCACACCTGTCCGTGATGACGCCGGTCGAGAGTGGTCAGCAGCAAGTGGCTCTCTACCCCATGGAATCACCACAGAGTTGGTCGGGAATTCAGAGAATCCGCGGCTTTATTCGATGAGGAGACGCTCTGTGAAACAGTCAAAAGGGACACTTGCAGAAATGAAAGACGGGAACAGCATGAACAGGATGATGCTTCTGCTCGCATCGCTGCCTGGGGCCGTGTACACTCGCGGCTGAGAATCGTGGGTCGAATATGGCGCACAGTACTCGAAGACGGTTCGTCCAGCAGACCGCGTTGGCGGCAGCGGCGCTTTGCGGAGGCCCCATTAAGGCGCTTGCCGGGTCGCGGCGAGTGTTCGAAGCGCGCGAACAGAACGCCGCTCCGCTCGATGCGACGGCGATCCGAAAGCTTGCTTCCCAGATTAGCGGGCACGTAATCACACCCGAGACGCCCGATTATGAATCGGCACGTTTGGTTTTCAACCGCGCATTCGATCGTCGTCCGGCGCTGATCGTGCGCTGTGCCGGTGTGCCCGACGTCGCGCGAGCGCTTGAATTCGCTCAAGACCAGAATATGCCGCTGGCGGTGCGCGGCGGAGGCCATAACCGCGCCGGATTCAGCGTGTGCGATGGCGGCGTGGTGATCGATCTCTCGGGGATGAACCGGGTCGAAGTCGACGCAGACAAGCGCGTGGCCCGTGCACAGGCAGGCGCGCTGGTACGCGATCTTGACCAGGCAACCCAACGCTTCGGCTTGGCGACGACGTCGGGTGGTTGTCCAACTGTAGGAGTTGCCGGCCTGACGCTCGGCGGAGGCGAGGGGCAGTTGATGCCGAAATATGGCGCTGCCTGCGACAACCTGATATCGGCGCAGCTTGTGACGGTGGATGGGAAGCAAGTCGAGGCTAGCCAGAACTCCAATCCAGATCTTTTCTGGGCGATTCGCGGCGGAGGTGGAAATTTCGCGGTGGTCACCGGGCTCGATTACCGGCTCCATCCGGTAACCGACGTTCTGGCGGGAACGCTCATATATCCGGCTGGGAGAATTCCGGAGCTCTTGCAGGCCTTCGTCAAGTTTGTCGCGGCGGCGCCGGATGAAATGAGCATCGTTGGCATGGTTTTACCATCCGAGCAGGGGACGCGATTCCGGGTGCTAGTCTGCCATTGTGGGGATCCGCGCCAGGGGAATGAATTGCTCAGGCCGTTGCGCGTGCTCAAACCGCAGGAGGACAACGTCAGAGTTATGTCCTATCTGGAAGCCCAGTCGGCAGCATTTATTCCAGCGCCCGTCGCGCATTTCCAGACGGACCTGTTTCTTCCGGAACTCAACGCGGCCGCAATTGCGAAGATAACCACTGCAACCGACAATGCGCCACCAAACACCAGGCTGTTCATTGTGCCGCTTTACGGCGCCATTACGCGCGTGGGATTGAATGACACGGCGTTTGCTCTGCGGCAGCCGGGTTACGAGTTGGACATCGTGGGACTGTGGACCGATCCGGCGGAGAAGGCGAGCGCCGTGCAATGGGTCAAGTCTCTGCGGGACAGTTTGCAACCCTTTGCGCATGGGGTGTACGTCAACCAACTGGGCGAAACCAGCGACGAGTTGGTCCGTGCGGCGTACGGACCGAACTACGCTCGCCTGGTGGAGATCAAGAAAAAGTACGACCCCAGGAACGTGCTGCGGCTCAACCAGAACATCAAGCCGGATACGCCCTCGAATAGTTAACAGGCGATGCTTATACGGTCTCGGGAGATCTCGTCTCCTTGGACCCTTTCAGCGAGTGCAGACTTGACGCGCTGCGGAGTAAACGGTAAATCACGAAGACGGGCACCGGTCGCGTCGAAAATAGCGTTTCCGATCGCGGCGGGAGTGACTGTGATTCCGGTCTCTCCTGCGCCGGTTGCCAGCACATCCGGTGGCGTCACAAAGATTGTCTCGACCGTCGGCATCTCGTAATCCAGATGCAAACTGTTATAGGACTCCCAATCAACGGAAGTCACGCGCCGGTCGTCCCATTTGATTTCTTCCACCAAGGCGCGGCTCATGCCCTGCAGAATGCCACCTTCGATCTGATTTCGCAGACCATCAGGATTCGAGACCGGACCGCAGTCCGACGCAATTACGAAGCGCTTCGGCCGTACTGTTCCTGTTTGTAGATCTACGTCAACCTCGGCCACGAGTGCGGCATAGCCGTTGTCTCCTTCATACGCGACGCAAGCGACACCACGTCCGCTTACCGTTTGCGCCCGCGAGATGTCCGTCCTCGGGGAGGGCCGGGCCTGCCAACTCGCCGCAGTGGCGACAGCCTTGAGGACCCCGATGACACGCGAGTTCCGCAGATGCAGCAGCCTGAAACTCACAGGGTCGGCCCCGGAGTGCGCGCAGAGTTCGTCCATGAAGCATTCGTTGGCAAACGTATTCTGAATCCGCAACGGTGAACGGAGCGGCCCGGTGAAGAACGGCGAACGCACGGTATGAGTCAGTGCCCGTTCACTGCGGATGGTTCCGTCGCCACCACAACCGCCAGCAACGCACCCTGCGAAGTAGGATGGCACGCTGTTGCTCCGGTTATGAAACTTGCCGACGGGAGGCTTGGCAGAGCGAGGCTCAGGCAACTCGGGTTCATACCCCAGCAGCATGCCGGTGATAACATTCCCCGGTTGATCGTAGCCCGGTCGACTACCCCGGGAAGCTATCCAGTCCTCGCGAGCCCAGGCTACGATGCGTCCATCGCGTGCCAGGCCGGCACGATGCTCCATCACAGACGCGGAACCGAAGTTCTCCCACATCATTTCGTCCTGCCGTGAAAACTGCAGGCGGACGGGTCTTCCCACCGCCTGAGAGAGTATTGCCGCATCAAAAGAGACGGCATCGGCACCATTCAGTCCATAGCAGCCCGAGCCGCGCACATAGATCACACGCACTTTATCAATCGGCAGATCCAGCAGCTTTGCAACGATGCTCCTGGTTGGATAAACCGACTGAGTTGCCGACCATACGGTTGCATTTTCCCGCTTGACGTCGGCCACCGCGCACGATGCTCCTACCGATCCGTGCATTTGGTACGGATACGTGTACTTAGCCCGGATGACCTTGCTCGCGGCAGCGAGCTGAGCGTCTATGTCCCGGGAGTCAACGCTAAGAACGTCTTGCGAAGGCTGTCTCTGGAGATAGTCGAAGAAGCCATTCTCCGGCGGAAGCTCCGGCCCGGGATTCCACTGAACCGCCAACTTCTTGGCCGCCAATCCTGCCTGGTACTGAGTCTCGGACACGACGCCGACAAAATTCTTTCGGACGACGACCTTCACGAGACCTGGAACACTCCGCACCGATTGTTCGTCTACCCGGGCAACTGTTGCTCCCATCCCTGGAGGCCGCACGACTCGTCCGTGCAGCATTCCGGGAATCCGAACGTGGTGAACGAACTCGAACTGGCCAGTCATCAGGGCGGTTCCGTCCAGTGAAGGAATTGGTTTGCCCAGGACCGTCCAATCTGCGGCGGATCGCCGCTTTGCTGCGGCCTTTAGCGGGAGATTGAAATGCTTGTTTCCAATAAGCTCTTCGTACCGGACGTGACGCCCCGTATTGCTCGTGATGACGCCATCCACCACGGCGAGCTGCTTGACCTGCACTCCCAATTTCACAGCTGCGAGACCCAGCAGGGCTTCGCGCGCAGTGGCCGCGGCTAGTGCGAGATTTTCCGAGTTAAAGTTTGTCGGAGTCGATTGACTTCCAGACGTGGTTCCCTGATCCGGACAGACAGATGTATCGCACTGGATAAGCTTGACTCGACCAATTGGAATGCACAGTTCCTCCGCGACCAGCTGGGATTGAGCGGTAAACATGCCCTGACCGAAATCGCATTTTCCGGTATATGCCGTAACAATCCCATCGGCTCCGACGGCTAGCCACGAATCGAGCTTTTCCGGATCAATGTGGGAGGGATGAGTGCCAAACTGTCCTTGACTCTGGGCGGACAACAGACTCAAGGACCCAGTGCTAAAACTGACAATCAATGCACCACAACCGTTTAGAAACTCACGACGGGACTGGGTCATGATCGTCTTGCCTCTGCATACTTTCGAATTGCCCGCAACATGCGAATGTGGGCGAAACAGCGGCACAAGATGCCCCCCAGAGCGTCCCGAATCTCCTGATCGGACGCATCCGGTTTTACGTCGAGTGCGACCTTCGCCGTCAGCATTACACCGCTGAGGCAAAAACCGCATTGGGTGGCTCCTTCCTCAATAAACGCTTGCTGAATCGGGTGAGGCTTTTCAGGCGTGCCCAAGCCCTCCAGCGTGGTGACTTCGTCTTCACCGACCGCGCTCACGGGCATGACACAAGACCGCACGGCCTGGCCGCTCATGATTACCGTGCAGGCTCCGCACTGAGCCATACCACAACCGAATCGGGGTCCGCGCAACCCGAGCTCGTCGTTCAGAACAAACAGGAGAGGCGTTTCTGGATCAACCGCCACCATGTGCTGCTGACCATTCACATTCAGTGTGATCTTCATCGGATTGGGTTACTCCTTATACTTTCCCGCTGCGAAATCGGACCAGCTTTGCGCCAATCATTCGAGAACGAGCCGTAGAAATGTGGCGCCATCGTTCGCGCCTTCTTGGGCGCGAGCGGTCAAAACAGCCTTTGCCCGTAGGATAATCCAGTTGTGATCGGTGCGTCTTAGTGCTCACAAGGGTGTTTGAACTAAGCCGCTAGCGCGGCGGACGCTACCGCGTGGTCGTCGCCAGCATTGTTGCCCGTGTAAGGTTTTGGGTCACAAGGAGGTTACTGTGACCCGACTCAGGAAGCTGATGCTGGACGAACTCCAG